>OKSE01000028.1_pt1 | contig 79017 bp, 70 predicted proteins | sample 1633631 | NCBI WGS metagenome assembly OKSE01 (sample SAMEA3541555, study PRJEB24748) | human gut metagenome | biome: human gut; feature: human-associated habitat; material: faeces | place: China | collected 2012 | reverse complement strand
CATTTAGTATATCAGATGTTGTTCTGTTTGTCAACAACTTTTTTTATTTATTTTTGAACTTCTTTAGAAGTCCGTGCCCCGTTCTCACGGGGCGTGTATTATAATAGCAAATACCGGACCAAATGTCAACAACATTTTTCGACTTTTTTCAAATATTTTTTCATTATCTACATTAGGCACTAACAATTGTAGCATACTATCACTCTTTATCCTTATTGTAACAACTTTTCAAGAAAATCATTGCATGAAAAGACAAATTGCCATTAAACAATGTAAGTATATCTTCAAAGTTCATTTCTCTACTTAGCTTTTCTAAAATAATTTTATAAGCACTTTCAGAACTACTCACATCAAAAATATCATTTGTAATATTCGTAATATTTTCGCCGAAGCATTCCATAGCAGGTTTTCTTACTGTTAATACATTATTTACTCTCGATAAAATTTGTACATATTGTGCAGGTATTTCCTGAACAATTAACGGCGAATGCGTTGCAAAAATGGCATATGAATCAAACTCCTCCAATAAGCGATAAAACATTCTCATAGTATTTGCAACTGCATTAGGATGTAAATGTAATTCAGGTTCGTCAAAAAGTAACAATGACTCTTTTTCAATATTCGCAACTGCCTCTGTCATTGTGCAAACCAAAATATATTGCCCAGAACTCCAATGGATACGATCTATATCCTCCATTTGCATTTGTTCTATCAAAGCAATATGTTCTTTTTCCAACAATTCTTGCATAATGATTCGCCAAGAAGCTAAACGTTCTTTTTCTCGGATAATTTTTAATGCATTTAAATAATTTTTATTCAATTCATTCAATGATAACGTCCCATGTTCCGATTGAATTCCACAATATATATAACTATTGCTTAGATAAGCATTATTATCTGACACTCTTTTTCTGAATTCATCAAAGGCACTATACGATATAGAAATTACTTTATCAACAGGTGGTCGTTCTCCTCTAAACGCCTCCTTTTTTTCAAATACATTTGACGAAAGTCCGCTAAGGGAATCCGCCAAACTTGATAAAATCTGCGTTTTTCCAGTTCCATTTTTTCCAATTAAAACGTTAATTCGATACGGTAAATCATCTCTTTTTTCAAAATCAAATTGCAATTCTATTCTTTCATCATTGTAAGGAACTCTTGCAAAATATCCAAACGACATATTCTTTTGAATTAACTGATTTGTTTTTATAAGTGTCGATGCCTCTTTCAAAGCTTTCTCTGCACTTGAATCTCTTAGCAAAGATTTTTGGACTCCTATTTCATTAATAAAACATTTTTTTATTTCTGGGAAAATTGCAATATCATTTAATCTCTTTAAAATATTTAAATAATCCTGTGGGCAATTTTCCTTTAACTTCTGGTAATATCTTAATGATTGTCCTAATGAACAAAATTTATTTCCCAATTGAGAAATAGTATTGTCAACTACTTCTGAAACTGCCTTACCATAACTTTTTGTACGCTCTTCATCATAGTCGTAATAGTATATTTTCACATCTCCTATAGGATTGCAAATTCCCTTTTTATCACAATAAATCATATGAAACAACGTCATATAACAATAGTCGTTCCATCCATCATCATATATAACAATACAATCTTTATAATCTCCCGTACCTGGAGGCCATTTACTTCTTTTATGTTTAATCTCCATGAAGTTTCAACCCTTCACATATTTAATTAGTATTTTTATTTAAGACAATATATTTTTCTTCCTTAGCAATTATTTTTCCCTTTTTAGCAATCATGTATATATTGATTTTACTATTTAACAAATGAAATATCAAGATACGTGAATGGAAGTGCGAACATTTAAAACTTGGGCATGCGGTGGAATTTACTCCTGCATGAGTAGAGTTTAATCTTTCATACATTCATGCTATGATCGTGGAGACCTTCTGACAGCAGTAGAAGGAGATCTCCATGAGCAAATATATTCCTGGTAACCAGAAACACCTTTCCCTTAAAGACCGTAAATACATTGAGCGTTCCCTGAACAATGGCTGCTCCTTTAAAGATATTGCCCGGTTCTTATGCAAGGATCCTACTACCATTTCGAAGGAAGTGAAACTCCATCGAGTAAGCGATTGGTATCATAAAGGATCCTTCCTTAACACTCGCAACTTCTGCATTCACAGATACAACTGCAGAAAAACAAATGTATGCAGAAAAATCATACTCTGCAACATTAAGTGTACTTCCTGTCCAACCTGTAACCAAACCTGTCCCGATTTCGTTAAAGAACAGTGTAACCGTCTTGATAAGGCTCCTTATGTCTGTAATGGATGTCCGAAGGCCATCCTTGACAACTTACAGCTTGTTGTCCAACCACTCATCAAAGCTCTTCTTTGAAATTCGATAGGCGGTTCCGATCTTAAACCAGCGAAATTCCTGCTGTTCCAACAGCTTATATACCGTGCCGCGGCTGATGCAGAGGATAATCTGCAGATCCTCAACGGTATAGCAGCGCTTCTCTGTGATAGGTATTGCATTTTCTGCCGGTAATTCAAAAGTCTCAATTGCTTCCATATGTCATTCCTCGCTTTCCGTTTTCATCCTTGCCGCAAATTCAAAATCAGGGAAACTCCACGCACTCCGGAATGGGCAAGGTATCGTCCGGATCCAGATGAAGGCTTACGCGGATGCTGTCGTCAATGCGCTTCATATGATTCTTGCTCGTGCGCCCCAGATACTTGATTACCTGGCACTTATTGATGATAACGATCTGTTCCGCCTCACTCATGGACGTTTCATCAAGACCGCGCTGCTTTTTGAGAACGCAGTGTGTAGGCTGGCCCAGCTTCTTCAGCTCTGTAGTAAGCGGCACGACGATCAATGTCGGTCCGAAGAAATTGCCGCTGTTGTTCTGGATATTGATAACCGGTCGAACGCCGCCCTGAATATTTCCGCGATGCTCGCCCAGGTCTGCCAGATAGATATCACCGCGTCTATAGTTCCAATCTTTCCTAAGCATGTTTTCTCCTCCTTGTGTAGGTTCTATGTAAAAGGGCGGGATATCGCTTCCCACCCAAGAAAGCCGCTAAGGGCTTAATCTCAAAAATATGTTATCCCCACATTTGTCCTCGACGCCCCTGGGAACTGGCAGGTGCTCTGACCTGCCGGGAATACATTCAGGCGTCTGGCTGCTACCAGATCCATGGGAATCTAACCCCTCCGTGGTTCTCACCGAGCTGCGTACAGAAGTATCATTGTGCTGTGATGGATCAATGCTGTATATCGGAAGCAATCCGATACTTACAGGCCGGTTCGCGCTCCTGCCTCCTAATGGCGATCGTTGCGTTCATCCGCTGATGTGGCTCCCCATCACAGGGCTGTGCCTGAAGAATGGTATGTAATTTTCAAGGTTCCTGTAGAGGAGTCGTTTGGCTCCTTACATGTACAAGTTTAGCCCATACGGATGGATTTCTTTAGGTACTGGCTGTACGGGTTGCCCGCCCTGGTTGTACGGATTTGCAGTTTTTTTGCGAGTGATGCCTTGAACTTGCTTTTTCGTGCAAATTCGGCGCTTCTGAACTTGCTTTTTCGTGCATTGCTGTTAGATTTACAGGCTTTTTGCGATTTCTGTCAGCTGAGTCACCACATCCAGAAGCTTCATGCGGCTGTCCTCCTTGTCATGTTCTTTCCCCATGAGCAGATAGTCGGTGCTCACATGGAAGTAGCAGGCCATGGCAATGATCAGGTCGATAGACGGTTTTCTCTTACCGCGCTCCATCTTGCTGAGATGCTCCAAACTGATATTGAGTGCTTCGGCCATTTCCTCCTGGGTCATTCCCTGGGCCTTGCGAAGGGTGCTCAGGCGTGTTGCAAATTCGGTTGCGTCAAAATACATACTGTTTTCCTTTCCGCCTGCTGCGGAAGAGCAAAGAATACCATTGCTCACAGTACGTTCCTGACCATGTCCCCGAAAAAGAGGTGCACTAAAGAAAGGGTACCGATACTGCTTTTCTGAAAATCAGAGATCGAGCAATATTTGTATCCTCAGCCCTTAATGCATGTCAGGCTTTCGATATGATGTTTTGGTTTCGAAAGCCTTGCCGAAAAAAGAAAAAGACCACCGGCAAGGCAGGGATCCTATGGATATAGGAATCCCGTCTTGTCGGCAGCCTCTCATGTATGTCTGGTTTAACTGACCGATCATTACAGCATGTGACCTGGAGATGGATTTACGCAGCCTGTTTCATCTCAACCATTCCGTCGTTATGCCAAGTTGATTCAATTATTAAATGCGCTCCTGACCCCGTGGGGCGTATATGTCAATGCGGTCATGCCTGCGTCCCATCGATTTGCTGACCATCACGGTCCCGCATCTGTCGCAGGTCATTCGGGTTATGCCATCTTTGCCTTCATAGCCAATCACTAACTGGCGGCAGTTGGGGCAGTATATCTTTCTTGAGCGCCATACAAAGTTTTCATGTGGCACTTATTTAACTCCCTTCTTATCTACATGTGTGTACGCAATCGGCAGGTACGACCTGCGCCTGCAGATTTCGGATTACAAATACCGGAATCTGCTTTTTTGTCTGCGGTTCCCAGCAGTATTTTGCCGTATGGCCGCAGTGCTCGCATTCCATCCAGCCATCCGTCTCTTCAAGAAACAGGCTGTGATTGACTACGCCGCATACCGGGCATTTCACGTCATATGTATTCATAATCTCGTACTTCACCTCCGGTGATAACAATATCCTTTTATAATGCTTTGATTACATGCTTGGCTACGCCCTGGACGATCAGCTGCTTCACGCGGATCTCCTCGTCCGGATATTTCGCCTGATTCCGATACTCAAGAATAGCTTCCTGGGTATCTTGATCGATTCCGGCATAAACCTTCAGCGTGCTTTCGCTGTAACCGGTAAGAGCAACAACGATGTCACCAATCTCAGCATTGCAATCTGTCCTGATAACAACCAGATCTCCGCTATCGATACCCGCATCAACCATGGAATCACCGGAAGCCTCCAGAATATAGTACCGGCCATTCCCGAAAAGGGAAACAGGAAGGCTGACATATTCACGGATGTTTTCTTCCTCTGTCTGCGCGGAACCACATGGAATGGATCCAACGAGAGGACAGGGGGCAGAATCGGGAGCAAATTTCTTGATCATCGGAGTACGAATGGTACGAGACTTACCATCGTATTCAAGCATTCCGCGGTTGTCCATTTCGACCAGGTAGCGAAAAGCAGTCGTTTTAGGAATACCTACACCCAAAGCAATCTCATTTACAGAGGGAGTGGTATGTTTGTCGCAGAAGTATTGATCAACATAGGAAATGATGTTTTGCATCGTTTCTGTGCTCATAGCTCTCATGGTTTTAATTCCTTTCTCTCGATAACGGAACGAATCGTTCCATTGATTGTATTATAATACCCCTTGCTCCGAGAAGCAAGGGGTGAATTGTTTAGCGGAACACAGGTGCGCAGAATTTTGGGCAGTAATGCGGATTACATCTCGTTCAATGCATTTACGAGCATTTCCTTGTATGCCTCAGCAACATGCTGCGGTCCTTCAACTTTGATTTTTCCGTTGAATCCGAACACCCAGCTGTAGAAAGTGGTGCTGGGGCAAACACTGACCGTTGCTTTGAAATGTTCATCATCCACGACCATGGTTTCGAAGTCGCTGCCAAACTTATCGATAAGATACTTCATTACCGACACATGGCAATACAGCTGCACGGAAACCGGTTCATCGGTATCATACATACGGAAGACATGTTTGCTGTAGTCTGCCGGAGTATAGCCTTCCGGAGGCATTACTGCAATCTGGTTAAGGATCTTCGGCTGTTCCGCGATGCGATCCAATCGGAAATTCCTCATTTCCTGACGCTCATCGCAGAAGCCGCGCATGTAATAGTAATCGCCGTCCCAGATCAATGTATACGGGCTTACCGTGTATGGTTGTCCATCATTTGCGATATAACGCTGCTTTGTCACATCAAAATCCGTGTAGCGGAATGATACCTTTCTCTTGGTATCGATCGCATCATTGATGGCATCGACAATGTAATATCCGTTTTCATTGTCCGATTTTGCACGTCCGGCAACATATATATGACGGCGAAGCTTTGCCGCATTCTGCGAATTAGTCAAGGTAAGAATCTTCGCTATCAATTCATCGCTCTTTCGCTGCGTGATGAACTTGGAAGAAGAGATAGCATCAACCAGAACTTTGAGCTCCGGAAGCTCGTAAATGTGGCCGTCATAATAATACTTGTTCTGGGTAGACTCATAGTGCTCAATATGTAGACCGCAGTCGTGGAGCATGGCAAGATCATCGCTGATGGTATTCCGAGATACCTTCACCGAATAATCTTCTTTAAGGATCTTCATCAGCTCAGCGGTTGATAAAGTGTGTTCGGCATCAGTATGCTGAACAAGATGCTGATATAAATATAGGATTCTGAGTTTTGTTCCGTTTTCCATATTACTTAACCTGCTTTGCTTTCCAGAGTTTATACTCTTCGGGCATACATTTTGCACATGGATGAAAACCTACTGCAATTGCCGTTTCTTCATCTTTAAAAAAAACTCTCTGCTTCACATATTGGCCTTTTTCAATGAATCGCAACGCAGACGGACAGTCTAAACGCCCATAGATTTTCAGTTTCTTGTGGCCACCAAATTGGCCAGGTATTGTGCTTTCGTGCATTTTACCATCAGCCCAAGCAACTTATAAATCTTTGTTGAATCATCCATTCCTCTGTCCTTTACTTTTTTGAAAGCACTTTTATAACGGCTTCTGCTATATACTGTGCCTCCTCAATTGTATTATCTTTTCCAAATGATACTCTAATAGTTCCTTCTGCATACTCCTTGTCCAAATTGATCGCGTCAAGCACATGAGAAATTTTTGTATTTTGGCTATCGCAAGCTGAACCGGTAGACACACAAATCCCCATTAAGTCCAATCGATGAAGAAGCATTTCTCCTGAGGCGTTTCTAAAAGAAAGACTCATATTGCCCGGAACTCTTTTAGCTGAACCATTTCTCAGGAAATCAATGGATGCTGACTGTAGTTTTTCCAAAACAATACTCTCAAGCCTTAATAGATGCTCTGTATGGGTTGCCATATGCTCGCAATTTATTTTCAGCGCTTCTGCCATTCCGACAATCGCAGCGACATTTTCAGTGCCTGCGCGCATGCCGAATTCTTGGGCACCACCGTCATTAAACGAATGGAGCTTTGTTCCACTTTTGATGTATAGAAATCCTATTCCCTTTGGCCCGTTGAACTTATGGGCAGAGGAAGAGAGCATATCTACGCCAAGCTCTTTAGCATCTACAATCACATGCCCAACCGCTTGCACTGCATCGGTATGAAATAGTGCACCATGCTTATGGGCAATATCTGCAAGTTCACGTATAGGTTGAATTGTGCCAATTTCATTATTAGAGAACATCACAGACACCAATTTCGTTTTATCTGTAATATTTGTTTCCAGTGTTTCTGGCAGCACAGTTCCTTTCGTATCTACAGGCAAATATACTACTGGATAACCCATTCGCTCAACCGAAGCAGCACTATGTAGAATAGCATGATGTTCTATTTGAGAGGTTACCAAAGCGCGATAATCATTAAAATCAAACATTGCTCCTTTTAAAGCCCAGTTATCGCTTTCAGTACCACCCGAGGTGAAGTATATCTCTTCTGGGAGAGCATTAATACACGTTGCTATTGTTTCACGAGCCTGCTTCAACGCCTTTTTTGCAGATCTCGAAAAAGAGTATGGTTGCGAAGCATTTGCGTACTGATCCAGCAGGTACGGTCGCATCGCCTCAAATGCGTCAATATCTAATTTTGTCGTTGCAGCATTATCTGCATAGATCATGTACCACACCTCCATTACTTAAAAAGAGTGCACCCTTCATCTTTGAACTCTTCAATTTTTTCAAGAAGATCATCAACTGTACAGCCAAGGTAATCTGCCAAACAATCCATGCAGTAAAAAGTCTTAATCCCTTTTCCGAGCATTTTCTTATTTATGCCAATAGTATCCTTGCTTAATTCATTTTTGCCACAAGCAAGACATTCATATTTCATTGTTTATTCCTTTACCGTCAAGAACGGAACGTCCTTTCCTTTATATTCAGAATCAATCATTCCTTGTTGCAGCTTTATGATACGGCGCATTCTCATAGCCGGAACAAGACAATAATCATTAAATTCTTGCTTGTCCACATCAAACTCGCTTCTTACGTGCGGGAAGAGGAGCTTCATATAAGCCGTAGCGATTCTCTTGATTGCCTCTGTGTCTCGTGTATCAGCCCGTTCCGGAACATCCACTATTCTTTCAACAATAGCACGATAACTTGTATCCGATCTAAGTTCATGCAAAATTGAGCAGAAATACTCCGAATTTAATGCCCATCCGGTGATTTTTAAACTATCATTCATCCTAGGGATATCCCAACCCTTGACAAATCCATGTATTCTGTCAAGCAGTGCAGTTTCTTGGAACAACGTAGGTAATTCTGCAAGCATATAGCTGAATTCATCCATATTTTCTTCTTTGATATTGCCCAAAAAGACAACACCGGCATCTGATTCGCCATCATAACCATTACAATTAAATTTGCCATATTCCAAATATCCCTGGAGTATTGAACGCATTTCATTTTCATCGCCGAAGCTAACCAACTTAACTTCGTCAATCGCAACGTAATCTGGTCCACAAATAAAGCCAGGCTTTCTTCGAGATGCATCATAAAACATCTTTGATCTGGTTACTTTACCACCATCTGTAAGCATGCCGTATTTACTCACATGACCAAACACATAGCTTTTTCCCGTTCCTTTAGGTGCAAGTTCTATAATATTTACTTTCTTCTCAACGAACGGGAGAAGGCGTGTAAGCATGGATACCTTTTGTAGTTCTGTTTCATAACCATCTGCATTATAGTCAATGGCTCCTAAAACGACATCGATCCATTCTGAGGTTGAGAAATGCGATCTCATGTCTTTAAAATATTCCAGATCTACCGTGTATGGACAGAAGTTTTTGAAGCCAGTAAGTTTGATTTTTCCAGGAATTTTGGGCTTTACAGTGTCGTCGGGCGGACGATATCCAAGTTTGATTATACCCCAGATTTCACCCCCTTTTACAAGTTCATCTTTATAAAGCTCCCAAACACTTGGTTCAATCATAGTCTCTTTATCGGACACACCAAAATCAGGAAGCGAAAAAGAGATTTCTCCCGTTTTGATATTGATATCAACGGAGATTTTCGTGAGAAGCTGCACATTCTCATTCTCGTATATGATTTGATTCTTTATTCGCATCCAGTCTTCCTTCTTGGGGATGTATTTCTTGATAAACGCAGATACTTCATCCATGTCAAAACGACCATAGTCATCACTAAACATCTTCAAGAGATAGTCCCTCAAAAAGGCAGGGAGGCCCAGAGATGAAAAGAAATTATTGTTTTTTAGATCTTTATATACGACCATTTCTTCAAAATAGTCGCGAAGCTTTTCAACCATTTTTCTCCTCCTTAATCGAACAAACTTACTTCTGACAAGCCCTTCTTCTTCACTTCAAAAGAATTCTCAGAGGTAAGCACATCTGCGCCATTAAGAATATCGAAAGTATAAATCCCTTTCTTGGTGCAGTCAGGAAGTTCAACTCTATATATATAATTTTCTGTAGTTTGTTCGGCGTCATAGTACTGCCCATTTAAGCGTATAGAAATACTATTGCTCTTCAAGCCGACATAGATTTTAATAACAGGATGTTCTTTTGCAGAGAGAGTAAGGATCTTTGAGCCATCAATAACAAATGCCTCAACATGGTCCATCTTTTTGGTGATTTCAATAATAGGAACTGTGACTTCTTCTAACGTTGCGCCACCATGAACTTCCACATTCGCCTTTCGGCTTCCTCTGAAACGATCATAATTAGCCAATACCCAATACTCATCAGCATCTATAGCAAAATCGGGTTTTGAATTTACATCGTTCTTCGGACAACAACGTCCAGAGTGAACGCCCTTTGTAGCCATGCTCCATGTGTTTTCTGTTTCATGAAGAACTGCCAACCGGCTAGCACCGTGATCAGAGAAAATAATGGCTTTTTCATAAAGACCACCAAGAATATTAGCTCTGACTTTCTTTAACAACTGATCAATAATTTCAAGCTCTCGGATAAGATATACCGGTTTTTTTACTTTCTCATAATCAAAACTATCTTCTCCATGATGCTTAATCTCATCAAGAGTTTTGATATCGGATACGGGGCACCCATGAGCCATACATGTATCAAGGAAGTCCTTGTTAAATGATGTGAGCGATGGTAATTCGCATCTACCACAAGTGATATTTGTAGAAAGTCCGTACTCGTTACACTTTGTCTGAATATAGCCTAGATATTCAACACCGAGCGCATCAAAGAAGTATCCATGTGCATTATTAAAGTCCAACTTATCCACAATAGTTGTTCTCGGCTGCAGATTATCAACAAAACCGAGCTCGTGCGCCTGCTCATCAACAATAGCCTCAAAACTTGGCAATATTCTGTTAATTACTTTTTGATACTTATAACTCTCGAAATAATCATCCAGCAGCGGCTTCTTAAAGCGGTATGTCGACAGATATGCAGCCAAATCGGGATAAACCTTTTCCATAATGGCAATCAGATCATTTTGAGAATAATGCTCGCCATACATGTCCAGCCACTCGATTACTTTCTCTTTCTCAGGTTGAGTCAAATCTGTCAGATAGTAAATGGCATCTTCTTCTTTAACAGAAACTACCTTACAGAAATCAACAACCTCGTCCAACATGTTAGAAAAAAACGGAAGAATTTCTTTCCTTTCTTTGTATAATTTCCAGAAATCCGGATCAGTGCGGTCAGTTGTTAAAATAGTTCGGAAAATGGATTTTATAAATTCGCTGTAATTCGCTGCATTAAACACTGCCTGTTGCAGGTACTGGCTCTTTTTTGCACCTAAGATTGAAAGCGCAATAAAATACATCCATTGGCGATTGCTTGAATAAGATGGATATTGTTTTATTCCATCCTCCAATCCAAAAGCAGGACCAAATTGTGTTTCGATTGCAGCATTGAAATCATCTTTGCCCATAGTCTTGAGCAGATAATTCCATTGTTGAGGTGTACCGAAACTAGAAGGCACCATCTTCACAATAGGATCCTTGTCGCAAAGAACGTCATAACCACTATTTAATTGAGTGATGTTTATTGTTGATTTCCCAAACAAATCCCTGCTTACGTCAGTTGCAACATAAACTGTCGAGTCTGCACCACGTTCAAAGGCTTCTCCAATGGTCTCAAACCCGTCATAGCTTCCCGGGAATGCATCTTTGAGGTCTGGGCTGATTAAGCAAATGTGTTTTTCTTCGTCTGGCGTTCCGTCAATCAGGTAAATCTGCCCTCTTTCTGAAAATCTACTATCTGAGAATTTCAGATGATTTCTACACTGATAAGTAACCAGTACAACGTGACCACAAACACTCTTTGAAAGGATTGATTTTAGAGTGTTTCTAGCATCGTTTTCTCCTTGAAGTTTCAGGAACGCCGTTAGATACGCAACGAAAATATTTCCGGCATTTGTCTCGATAGTATTTGAAATCTCCTCGAATTTCAGCGTGCCATCCTTTCCACAGAATTCTCCTGCGGAAAGGATATTGTTTTCTCCTACTCTAAAGTGCTCAACGAAAAGATCCATATCATCTCGATTCAAGAAGTCTACAACAACCGGCCATCTCTTATTGGATGCCAGAAATGATTCTATTCTCTTTTTTACACTATCAAGATTCATAACCATTCCTCGCTCTATTACTTTTTACCTTTAATAATTTCAACACCGACTACGATATTATCTTCGATTAGCTGCTTCAGATATGCTTTCACCTGATCTGCAGGCATATCATCAATAATCTTTTTGGCTTTTCCGTAACCGGAGTCAGTATATTTTGCCTGAGCCATTGCCTTTACTTTTCGGTCAACTTCCTTACTTCCAAGCCAATGATAAGGATGTTCGGTAACATGACCCTTCAGATATTTCTTTACTCCGTCAACATCATCAAACAGTACAGCGTATTCGCCAAGAAACGCTTCGGTAAACGCTTTATCTCGAGCAACCTGGCTATTCAGATCGGTAACGTAAGAGAGCTTTGTCACATAAGCCATTGCGGTTTCAATAGCATCATTGTCAGTGCTTTTTGCATTAATTGTACCAAACACTTTTCTCGCTGTCGCAATTTCTGTCTCGGGAACCATTGCTAAGATTGGCATAGTGTATGTCAATGCCCAATCAAAAGGAGATTCTGTCCCCGTCTTTTCCTTCCAAAGCTTGCGAAGTTTAATATGTCCCAGAGAGCTCTTGTATTTTTTGACCGCCTCCTGAACCTTTTCTGTATAGCTGTCCGGCTCAGAGAGATAGGTTCCCTTGAATCCATACTGATCATCCTCCAAAATGTTTTTCACATCTTCAGAGGTAAGATCATCTAAATAGAAACCACAAGATTTCTCAAACAATTTGCTCTGCGTTGCCATGAACTGTTTGAACTCTTCGACATTCGCCTTCAATAGTTCTAGGAAACGCTTTTTCTGAGAATCCAAAAGACTATTTGCCTTCTTCAGATCACGAAGAGCTTCATAGAATTCTTTTCCTTCACCAAGATTATTCTTGATGATGGAGTATGCTAAGCGAATCTGAGACACCTTATTACACCAGGCACGAATGGTTTCTTGGAAGGTTGTGTTCTTTGCTAAAACGCGATTACTGCAATCAATGATTTCGTATTCGGTAATTAGCTCATCAATCTTACTATGAACAGTATCTCTATTCCAAACCCAGTTCGCTGCATCAGAACTAAACTTATACGCTAAGTGGTTGATATACTGGCCGCCATCGCCGATTGTTTTTGAAAGTATAGGAATAATGCCTCCATTATAAGATTCCAAGTAGTTTAACATTCCTTGCTTGCAATTGTCCTTTGTCAATACAGACTGTAGATCTGCAACAGCATCTGGATAATCGATGCAAATCTTTCCGATTTCCAAGGCAATATCGCTGTCTGATTTTTCTTTTCCATCGTTCTGGTTATTGGCTATTGCACAATAATTATCTATTAATGCGCATACTGTATCCTTACTTGTCTTAAAGGAAAACCCATCAATTGCATACTCAACCAACCAAAGTGGGAAGGAGAAGCTCTTCATCTGCTCTCTAATTCTGGAACGAGTATCTGTGATAGATACGCAGTATTTTTCATCAACTCCAAATGCCATTGATGTTGCTTTGTTGAAAGCGCGTTCTTCATCCGTCAGGGTTACAATATACTTATCCTTGTAACGCTTGTCCGGAGTGTTTTCCTGCTTGATGATTTCAGCAATCATACTTGCAAGCTTGTCGGTCGTCAGAGGATCTGTTGTGATATTATCACTATAAGAGTAAGTACCGTTTGCATACTCCTTCAAGACAAAACCAAGGATAAATGCTGTTATGTTGCACGGCATAAAACCATATGGCTCCGCTTTTAATACATTGTAAATTGCAGAAATAGCAATACGATCGTGGTCCTTAAACACGCCATTAATAATTTCATCTATCGCAGTTTTTAGTGTCGCAATGTAAGTATGAGAAGACTTCCAGTACTCTGGAATTTTCCATGCATCTTTCAAGGCATTTTCAAGCTTTGTAGCTTCATTCGCGGAGCGGAATGTTCCTTTAGTTTCTTCTGTAATACCACAAATTGCACCAGCCTGAAGAGAATTTGCATCATACATTGTATTCAAAACACTCGTATAAGCACCCTCAAGGCAGTTGGGATAGTGGAACTTGTTAATTTCCATTAATTTCGCGGTTAGATCGTTATAATTCGGGACACGCTCACCTTGTACGACATAGCAAGAGTAAACATAGAAATCCCCATTTTTAATGCGCTTTGCCCAAGCTTTCAGCACTTCAGTTGCATATCCTTCGTAGGTTTTACGCTGATTGATATCGCTATTTCCGATAGCAAGTGCCATGGCATAGTTTTCAATAAATTCCGAATACTCGTTTTCTCCTAGCACTGTCTCTGAAGTATCAATAACGACCACATTTGAATTCGGATTGCTCGCAAAAAAAACCTTGATTTTCTTCTGGAGCGCCGCGCGTTCGTTAGTATCTCTAGCTATGGTTGCAATAGCATACAGCTTGTTGCTCGCTGCATCTGGATTATTTGCTTTCTTTACCTCACTGTCAAAATCAGAGAGGGTTGCATAAGAAAGCACAAAGCGCTGCTTCAAAGCTCCGGTAAACTCAATAGTGCTACGAAGATCGCTACCAGTCATAAACGACATGTCTTTAGTAGACTTTGCCTGGGCATCCTTAATAAATGGAGTTGAATCCACTATATTTCCCATGTTTTTACAACAATAAGAGAATACATCGCCAGTAAGAGGAGTTCTTGTTACAACATGATCGTTCAGCAATTTTTTTGCAATATTTCTTGCTTGAAATTCCAGATCTGTTCCTTCAAAAGCTAAGGTAAGGTTTTTATCATTAGGCAGGAAAATATCTCGATTACCGGACATTCGATCAGAAACTGCCTGCAAAAGAAGAATAACTTTAAGAACCCTCTTTTCGGGATCGATAAGCTCCTTTTCCAGTTTTGCGGTATAGCAGCTAAGGACTTCTTTAATGCCGGATGCAAGCTTATCCTGTCCCTTCTCATAGAAGAAGCTCCACAGCATATCAATGGTTACAAATGGATTCTGAGAAGAGAAATCGAAGTTATCGATAAACCACTGGAATGCTTTTACATCATCGCCTTCATCGTTTTTGATAAAGTTAAACATACTCCTAGCCGTGGAAGTATAGTAAATAGAGATGTGCTGAAGAAGCAGCGCTGCATACGGATGGATCGGAAGAACATTTGATAGATCACTATCTATCAGATGAATCTTGTTCTTTACAACCGTACGGCTCTGCATTGTTCTCTTATCCAGACTGCTCTTATTTTTTTCCCATTTAGCCGCCAAAGCCTCATCTTCAGTGACCTTCATTGCTTCATGCATAAGCGCGAATGCAATGTTCTCAGGCAAAGAAATGTGGACTGGTGGTACAAATCGATCTAGGATCTTTCTCTTATCAGGATCACCATCGGTAAAGTAACCTTCAGCTTTATGGGTAACAATCATCAGACAGAAAGGTGATGTTGCAGACAATTCTGCAATCTGCTGGAAGCCAGTCAGATGATGCATATTGTTCTCGAAATACTCAGAGAATTCGTCCCAGATAAACACCAGATTATAGAGATTGTTCTTTTCAATAACTTCACGAATCCAGTTGCAGAGTTCTCCTGTATTCATCGAAAAACTGCCTTTAACAGTTTTAACCTTAAAAACTTTGGTGATCAGTGCACGAAGGGCATCGTCACTATATGTCCGCAGCTTCTTAAGGATATCGTCAGCTTTATCTCCGCCGAGTACATCGCGATATGTACCAGACGCATAGATATCAAAGCTCTGCTTATTTTCTTCGTTCTCAAGATAACGAATTAAGGAATCCTTCAGAGAAGTACTTGCCTGATTTTCAATTCCGTTATCAGCAAGTGCCTTTTCAATTCCTTCCTGAAGTGCAACGATCAGCTCAGTATCATTGGTGATATCAGAGGAACCATATCTGTGGCATACTAAAATCTTGCCGGCGTTCTTCTGTGCGGTGAGATCTTTGCACAGGAAACTGTCCAGACCATATTTTTCGAAATATGCAGCAGTATCTGCGTCAGAGGCTTCAATCAGCTTCTTCAAGGTCAGAACAGCATGAGATTTACCGGTACCATAAGCGCCGTCTACCCAAATAGATAATTTCTGCTTCCTTTTCAATACATCTACAGTAGATTTCAGCAAATTGACAAAAGAGGGATGCGGATAAAACTTCTTCCACAAATCCGGAACAGTATCGATTATTCTTTTGTCTACCTGCGGAAAATAATCAGGATCAATATCGAAATATTCGCGGTAACTCATTTCTCATCCTCCTTAAAACATCTGGTTGAGTATCTCATCTGCGCTAAGGTCACTCTTCAGCGTAATGCTATCCAGACCGAGTGTAAACCTCGCCTCAATCAGATCAGGGTAATTAAAGGTAAGTCCATTTAGCACCTTCTCCATCGTCTCACGATCAAGACCAAAGATTTGCGTCGGGCTGATACCAGTACTTTCTATTGTGGTATCAAGTAGCCTGCTCAGTGTAAACTGCTTATAGTTTCCGCATGCTTCAGCAAACTTGTAGAGAGAGTAAAGAATTACTCTTTCATCTGGATTTTGCCAAGGAAAGCGAATAACAGATTTCAATACTCTGCCCCCACGTTTCACTTCATAATCACAGACACCGAATCCCAATTCTGTGCCTAGCGGTTCTATTGAGATAAAGATATTCTTATAAGCCGACACAACATGATCTCGAACCGTCGAACTCATCGAGTCATCTATCATTGAGTTGATTGCCTCAGGGGAATACGTATTATTAAAATCTATGTTCTTGATCCACCATCCGAACTGAGTGGAATAAGCCCAGTTCACGGCGATGAGTGCCCAAGCTAGCGAAGTATCAATCCCAATATCGGCGATAATCTCACCGAAGCGAGTAATACTCGGCATTGCACCCTTCTTTTCTTTTTCTCCAATTCCAGAGTCAATCAAGAAATTGGAAAGATAATCTATTTTTTTCGAACCTAAAGTATGTGGGGACGTCCAAAAGTCGTTTTTGTGATCAAAATACTGTGTCAGCCAATCATACTCGACACCCATATTTCCATATCTATTAATACTTACCACTTTGCCTTCTCCTTTCGGCAATCTCATTGAATTTGCCAATAGACAACCGTTAAAAATGTCGTGACATTTCCGACATTTCACGCATTTATCCTCAATTTGAACACCAGCATCATCCATATGAATGAATCCATGAGGACAGTTTGCTTCGCAGACCTGACACTTAACGCAATATGCCGATTTCCTCATTACAATCTTAAATGCTGACATGAAATTGATGTCGTTCTTGGTATTGGAGCCAATGTTGAAAACGAATTTTAGCTCTTGGTTATTTTCTTGATATTCGCCAATGTATTTCTTTTCATCAAAGATGATTTCAATAATACCATCATACGGATACTCAACTTTCCCCATGGTTTTCATCCATTGATGCCAATCAGAACTAATCCTGTTGATTCTTATCTCGAAAACACCTTTTTCAAAAGAATACTCGCAATAGTTCTTTGCAATTGACAGCTCCCTTCCACTACGTCGTGCCTTCCAGCCACCAATTTCCATGAATTCATCAATCTGTTTCTTTGTTGTCAGATTTTTTGAAGAAGTATCAAGAATTATTTTGTTGAAGGCAGCTGTTCCATAACTTCCATCGCGAGGTTCCTTGTAAGATACTTCTTTGAAATACATATTCTTGTATGTAGCCATCGGACAGACCAAGCATCCCGCTCGGCTATTTCCTTTTTTGTAAGCTTCATTGATAATCAGACCCTGCGAATAAATATAGTCGAATAATTCAGCAGAATTCCATTCAAGAATAGGATGACAACTGTACTGACCTCGTATTTTTTCTCCCATGCTAACATCATCATATTCACTTCTTGATGTACTTTCATCACCACGAATACCAGTAAAGGCCATTCCTCGAAAATGGGGATTTTTAGTATACTCTCGAAGCGCAATAATCTGCGGTGTTGTTTTATGAACACTGCAACACCAACGCATTGTCTGTGAAGGAGGACCAAAAACAGACCAGGTATCCATTGGAGATGCCTGTGATTTTGAAGTGAGAAAATCTATTTTATCAAAGCGACATTGTTCTTCGACTTGCCTTACCACATCATAGGTATCTGGGAATTCCATTCTTGTGTCACCAAATAGAACCTTGAATTCATTATGAGGCAATGCTCTTTGAACAAGGTCTAATGCAACAACGCTGTCTTTCCCTCCAGAAAAAGCCACGTAGAAGACGTCGACCTTATTCTTATATTTCACGAATGTGTTGTAGATCTTTTTAATGGTTTCCTGAACCAGTTGCTCCATGATGTCGCGGTTTTTCTCCACCATTGCGGGAATATCAACAAATCTGAGTGGATAACCATCGGGCTCTGGAGATTCAACCAATACAATTTCTGGAGCGGTATATATTGAGCCGCCTTTTGTTTTGGCCACCAAACGACCTCGATAGTAGTAATTATTTGCCTCCGCCCACATATACGGAAAGCTATCATTTTTGTCGTACTGCCAGTACTTATCAAATCCCAAAATGTCTAATTCTTTATAGTAAACTGGACGAGGCTCTTTGGAGAATGCCAATGGTGTGGGAACCAGTATATATCCTCCAGTTGAGCCGTCCCATTCATATGAGTACATTGCTTTAGCCCTTTCTGTTTCGAATTTGTCTTGCCTTGGTAATAGCAACATCGATATCCCGATAACTGCGGCGAGTGATCAGATTCTGTAAAGCCAGATAATCTAATGCGCTATCTTTCTTTAATTCAATATCGCTATTCGCAAGCACATCTGCACAGATATCAACAAATTCGGAATACGTTCCGCCTCTTTTTACAACAGCACCAGCTACATTGTTCAAAGACGTGCCGTTATTAATCAGCTCATACTTTTTGCTGTAATACATTAAGTAGCTTTCAAGAAGGTATGCATTCCATTCGTAACCGACATTTGGGAATACCAGGAAAGAGTCAACATCCTTAACCAAGATGTAACCATCCGAAAGATATGCCTCTAATGCCTTATCAGTGGCAACGATATCAAATTCTATTTGGTTTTTCGGGACGAACAATTCTTTACTTACTCGTACCGTTTGTTCAGCAACTGCCCAGAAATAAATGACTGTTCCAATTTCCTTTGAGAAATTATATAGATCAACATCAGAAAAAGGCGCATGATGCTGAGCATAAAGAGTATATACGTCGCCCATGTTTAAGTGCTGATTACTATCGCAAATCACTTCGCTATCAAAGTTAAATCTATCGCCAAGTTTTCTTGCCAGTGCATTTCTGATTCCAAGTGATGAGAGGTACAAGTTGTTTTCAAGGAAAACAGGCATTTCATCCTGTATTCTCATAAAAACGCGTGACCAAATGGCATATCCATCCTCGTCAATTTCAGCAGAAATAAGTGTTGAAATCTGCTCAGCTTCTTCTTGTGATAATTCGAAAATTCCTACATGAAAATAATGGCTTTTTTCGTTTCGCAAGAAATTCGGATTAGTTTGAGTTTCACGATAAATCAAGTCCCTTGAAATGTGCGACAAGCCTGCATATATCTCATCAAAGGAGAGTGGTTTTCCGGCAGCAAGAAGATAATTTGTAATCTCTGCGGCATGATCAACTTTTATGTCCTTTTCGACAGAGATGTAGTCAGGAAAGAAAAAATATTTTCCTTTCTCCACTTCAAACTCTATATAAGCCTTGAGCATTGTCTCATCAGTCAGAGAGAAGCAGTATGCAAAAGCATCGGACAAATCCGAGAAAATAGATTTGTAATAGAGCACCTTATTACCTGCAGAGAAGCTGCTCTCTATATATTTAAAAAGCTTTTCTTTTGTTTGACTATCTATGATTCCTTCTGCTGGGAACAATCTATCCTTATAAATTACGCCACAGCAGCGTAGACGCCTTTCCAACTCAAAATCTGAGAAATCCAGTTTTTCATCGGTTAAGCTTTCATATGTCTCCTTGAAATTCTCATAGTCAACCGCATCAAATTGAAGACCGCCTTGAAATCTCATCATCAGAACCCTGGTAAAAATATCCCTATTAAAATCATTTGGTTCGACTTCAATAACTGGATCTCTGCGGCTTGTATCAGACATTTTCTTTGTATACTTGCAGGAGAATGAGTAATACCCATCTCCAGTTTTATGCGCCCATGAAACGTGCTCAAGAATATCAATGATGTCTTCATTGTTTCCGTTATAGCCAATTGTTTCCTTAATTCGAGGAATCGATAAGCCGTCAGGATCAATGTACACTTTCGAGGCAGACATCAGTCTTCGGTACAACGTTGGGTATTTTGCCTCATAATTAGAATCAATAGTTTGGCGCTCAGACGTCGAAAAGAACTGCTCATATTTTGCAAGTGCGGCACTGAATCGGTTATGTTGCTGTACATTGAGCTGTTCAAATCCTGTGTCTGTCATCAATTTTGTCCTTAAAGATTGCACATCTGCTGCTTTGGTAAAGGAAAAAATGTTCGTATCAAGCAGTCCGTGATCAGCAGCATATTCGCTGCTCTTTTTTATTGCTGACATATAGCTACGGATTGATGCATCGGCCATTCCATTTTGAGTCATCCAATTTGTCAGTGCTTCACGTTGGTCAACTGTCGGCGTTGAGATAATCGAAGCCTCTACCTTCATAGTTTTAATCATGTCAGGCAAATCATTTTCATGAGAAACCATCTTTGGCTCCTTCATTTCCCGTGCCTCCTTGAGTAATTCTTTGTATCGCTCCGGATCGTTTCTGTAAATGGATACCACTTCAGTAAAAAGCCTTGAGGCGGGTTTCATTACAGTAAATCCTCTATAAGCCGATTCCATACTTTTGATTTGAAAAGCAATGCCATTAATGTTACGGAAGACCTCATCAATTTCTATCCCATTATTTGAAGCCATTTGTCGAAGTTCCATTGATACCCTGCGGATGGCCTCTTGCAAAGAGATTGCACCTTGGAGAGTTTCAATATATGCCCGAAGAAGTATAGCTGCTTCATATATGTTCCACTGAGGTTGTGTCGGCATAATATAAATCTCCCTTTCTCATTAATCTCACCTAACAGGCTACTCTTTTCGATACTTGCCGTTTTTGATTCTTTCGTCTCGTGGCCTTTCAGCACCCTCTGGTATTGCCCAGTATGAACCTATTTTCATTGCTCCGGGTATTCTTCCTGCTTTACAAAGGTCGTTTATCCATCTAGCAGAAAGATTCCATTTTTCAGAGGTTTGTCTAATTGATAAATAACCCATACAATTCTCCATTCTGATTTGAGAAGATGCTATAATTCGACAGAATAATTGTACTCCAAACCTCGCGGAAAATCAATTCGGGCGTTTAACAGTCATATGGCAGGAAAAGTATCTGTAGGCCGCATAAAGCCTATATTTTTTTGTCAAATTTTTTGTTTTTATATATAGGCTTTTTAGGCTTTTTATGGTATAATGAGATGGGGTGAAATTATTATGAAAGTAAACACATCAAAATCTAAAAATGCCGAGTCTTTTTATATCAAACAGTCCTACATTGATGCTAATGGAAAATCCACTTCAAGGACCATCCGAAAACTTGGCACCTTAGACGAACTGTTGGCAGAGCACGGCCCTACAAGGGAAGATGTTATGAAGTGGGCAAAGGAGCAGGCACGCATCGAGACTGAAAAGTATGAGCAAGAGAAAGAAAATCACTGCCTTCCGGTTATGTTTCATCCAAATCGAAAGATCCCTCACGGGGAGAGACGTAAATTCCAGGGCGGCTACCTGTTCCTGCAATCCATCTATTACCAACTGGGGCTAAACCGTGTATGCAGAAAAATCCACGACCGGCATCACTATGAATATGATCTGAATGCCATCCTATCCGATCAGATCTATACCAGGATACTGGATCCGGGCAGCAAACGCTCTTCCTTTATGGCTGCACAGGGTTTCCTGGAACCACCGGGATACGAACTCCATGACGTCTACAGGGCACTAAGTGTTTTAGCAGAAGAAAGTGACCTGATCCAGTCGGAGGTTTATAAAAACAGCAACCTTCTCATAAAGCGGAATGACCATATCCTCTACTACGATTGCAGCAACTATTATTTTGAGATTGAACAGGAGGACGGGGATAAGAAATATGGTAAAAGCAAAGAACGCAGGCCCAATCCCATCATTCAAATGGGGCTTTTTACAGACGGTGATGGGATCCCGCTGGCTTTCTCCCTGTTCCCAGGAAACCAAAACGAACAGAAGTCTTTAAAACCTCTGGAACAGAAAGTGATTAAAGATTTTGGCTGCCAGCGTTTTATCTTCTGCTCTGATGCCGGACTTGCCTCTGAAAACAACCGCCTGCTGAACCATACCGCCAACAGGGCCTATATCGTTACCCAATCCATTAAGAAGCTCAGCAGCGAATACAGAGAACTTGCCCTGAACCGAAAGGGATTCCGCAGACTCTCCGATCATAAGCCTGTGGATCTTGATCATTTAACAGACAAGGATTATGATCAGCTATTCTATAAGGAAGAGCCATACAGCACCAAAAAGCTGGAACAACGTCTGCTTATTACTTACTCTCCTAAATATGCTGCCTACCAAAAAGAGATCAGAGAAAAGCAGGTAGAAAGAGCAGCATCCATGCTCAAAGAAGGGAATCATAAAAAAACGAGAAAGAACCCAAATGATCCAGCCAGATTCATTGGCAAGGAAGCTATCACCAAGGATGGGGAGATTGCAGATGTCTTATACTATCTTGATGAAGAAAAGATCGCGGAGGAAGCCAGGTATGACGGGTTCTATGCAGTATGTACTGACCTGTTTGATGATGCCCCCGAGGATATCCTGAAGGTCAGCGAAGGCAGGTGGCAGATAGAGGCATGCTTCCGGATCATGAAGACGGATTTCTCGGCAAGACCTGTTTATCTCCACCGGAGCGAGAGGATCCAGGCTCACTTTCTTATCTGTTTCCTGGCGCTGCTGGTTTACCGGTTGCTGGAGAAGGCGCTGGACAAGAAATATACCTGTGAAGATATCCTGAACACACTGCAGAGCTTTGAATTTGCCGATGTGCAGGGGCAAGGATTTATGCCTATTTACGAGTCCACAAAGCTGACAGATGAATTACACAGGATCAGTGGATTTGAAACTGACTATGAATTCATCACAAAAAGAAAGATGAGAGAGATTCAGAAACTCAGCAAACAAAAGAAGGTTTGAAAAAATTTCCAGACACTCCTTCACAAAAGAAAAAAGACTATATATCAAAACGAAACAACACCGCTGTAAAACCCTTGTAAAATGGGCGTTACAACGGTGTTTTGTTCTTTCTGACTGTCAAAGACGGGATTATAATATGAGAAGGCAGAAAATGCAACGATGGCGTAAAAATTTTCTTTCATGGAATTGCTGTAATTAAGAATAATCTGATATAATGGAACAACGCAGAACCTGCAGCCTGTAACAGAATCGGAAAAAAGAGGAATCAGAGCAGCAGAAGGGAGAAGATTATGCGGATTGGAATTGCAGGAAACGGGATGATTGTAAGGCGGATGCTTCAGGACATAAAGGAAATCCCGGAGATCGAAACGACAGCGATTTGTGTCAGGGAGAAAAGCCTGGAGAAGGGACGTATCCTGGCCGAAGAATTTGGAATACCGGCTGTGGATACGGATTACAGAACCTTTCTGGAACGGGAGGATATGGACACCGTTTATATTGGAATTGTCAATCAAATGCATTATGAATATGCAAAAAAGGCATTGGAGGCAGGAAAGCATGTGATTTGCGAGAAGCCTTTTACCGTGACAGCCGGGGAAGCAAAGGAACTGGCGGATCTGGCCGATGAAAAAGAACTTTTTTTGTGGGAGGCTTTTAAGATTCCCTATTCTCCTGTTTTTCAGGAGGTAAAGAGACATCTGGGAGAGATTGGAGCTGTGAAAATGGTACAGTGCAATTACTCCAGAATGTCCAGCAGGTACAGACAGTATGAGCAGGGGATTGTTCTTCCGGCTTTTGATCCGGCCTGCAGCGGAGGATGTCTGTATGATATTAATCTTTATAATCTCCATTTTGTGACCGGTTTGTTTGGGAAACCGGACCGGGTGGATTATTATGCAAATGCCGGGTTTAACGGAGTGGATACTTCAGGAACGGCGGTTTTAAAGTATGGAGATTTTCTGGGAATCTGCAGCGGGGCAAAGGATTCCTCCAGCCCCTGCGGGGCCATTATCCAGGGAACAGAGGGCTGGATTCAAATCGAAGGGCCTGTAAGCTCGGCTGTGCGGGCGGAGATTACAGTGAATGGAGAGCGCCGGGTTCTGGCAGAGGATCCGGCACCGGGAACATTGACAGGAGAAATGGCGGAATTTGCAGGTCAGCTTCACAGAAAGGACCGGAGTTCCTGCCGGGAAATGATGAAGCACACGGTTATGATGATGGAGGTTCTGGAGAATGCGGCAGGGCAGAGAGGGAGTCTTGCAGCAGCGGATTTTCTTACGGAACAGGAAAAAGAATGATCTTGTCACTGGAAGAAACCAGTGGTAAAATGAATCTGTCACCAGTTCCGGGAGGAGTGCGGTTTCGGCCGTATCGGAGGTGTCCGGTCTCACTTTGAATATCCCGGGAACACACTCCGGCTGGTGACTTTTTCTGACTTTTTCAGGGAAAACAGGAAGCAGATACATGGTATGGACATGCCCTTGATTGAGGAGGAAATAATGGAAAGGGACATTGATTATGTGATTGCAGTGGCGGAGTGCAGAAGCATTTCACAGGCTGCAGAGGTACTTTATATCAGTCAGCCTTCTTTGAGCAGATATCTTTCCAATCTGGAAAATGAACTGGGATTCAGTCTGTTTGTCCGGACGATTAATGGAACGGAGCTGACTGAGGCCGGGAAAATCTATCTGAAATATGCCAAAGAAATCAAGCTTCTTCGGGGAACCATGGAGTATGAACTGAGGGAGTTCCAGCGGAAAACTACAAATCGGATTCGTGTGGGAATGACATTGAATTCCGCTTCTCTTTCTGCTTATAATGTGGCTGAAAAGGTGAAAAAACGATACCCGGGATGTGATGTAGAGATGTACAATATCATGTCAAAGGATATTGAGGAAGCTCTGAGAGAAGGAAAGTATGACTTTGCCATAGGACCGGCTCTGGAGATGAGCTCCGATTTTGAAATCGATATTTTTGCCCGGGAGCCGTATATTCTGATTGTTCCTGAACGCTATGATATCAGTGCTTATGCGGAGAAAGGGAACAAGAGTTTGTTTTTGAAGGTAGATCTGGGAAAACTTCCGAAAATGGATTTTATCCTTCAGGAAGAAACCACATCTGTCAGAAAGGGGATTGACCGTCTGGCCCGTCAGATGAAATATCCCATTGTGCCCAGACTTTTGGTGACAAGCAGTCCCCTGGCTATTCAGGCGGCAGAAAGCGGACTGGGATGCTGTATTGTGGCTACTGGACATCTTGCTTATGTGAATCGGGCAGAGCGGCTGAATTTTTACCAGGTGGGAGGAGACGATTTGTCCTGCGCGGCTGTTCTTTCTCTTCGAACCAGAGCCTTTTCACCGGAGGAGAATTACTGTATTGCCTGTATTAAGGCGGCGCTTCGGGCAGGAGAAAAAGAGATTTTTTCCAGGTTGGGAAATGTCGGAAAACTTGGGGTATAGCATTGTGCTATACCCTTATTTTGTTTCTGCATTGGCGAAATCTGACGAAAAAGATTATACTGGGTTTATCAGAACAATGCCGGCCGGCAGAGAAAAACAGTATAGCTTCTGAAGGAGGATATCGTATGAATATGTCTTTGATTTGGGCGTTTGTCTGCCTGATTATCTTTATTGCTGTTTTAGCACACCCCAAGCTTCCCAACTGGATGACCTTTGTGTGCATTGCTCCGGTAGCGTTTCTGGCAAAGGTTATGGATGCCAATGCCGTTTATAATGTATTAAACAGCTCCAGCCTTCACCTGATGGTGATTATCTGTATGTTTTCCGGCATGATTGCAGCTACAGGTCTGGATGTGGTAATTGGTGAATTTCTGGATCGGGCTACCAGTTCTCAGACAGGAAAAAGAAAAGAAATGATGATTTTTGCAATCGTATATGTTTTTTCCGGTCTGATTTCTACAGTACTTCAGAACAGTTATGTAGCTCTGGCATTTCTTCCTGTGTTAAAGAGTATTGCAAGAAAGAACCGGATCAGCCTTTCCAAGCTGGTGTTGTTTGTAATCTTTTCGACCACTCTGGGTGGAGCAATTACCCTGATTGGAACCCCCACAAATGTTTATGCGAACTCTGCTCTGGAGGAGGCAGGTCTGGCGCTGTTTGGAATGCTGGATTTTGCCTGGGTAGGCATCCCTATTTTTATTCTGGGCGGCATTTATATGATAGTGATGAACCGGTGGTGCAAATCTTATGATGATTTTGGTGATGAGATTGTTGCCCAGACACTGACGGCAGAGCAGAAAAATAAACAGAAAGTAGTAGGAGCTGCCTTTGTGGTATTTGTAGCTGCACTGGTGCTGAAATCTCTGAAGGTAATTTCTATTGACCCTAACTTTGTAGGTTATGCCATGATTGCAATTGCTGTTCTGACAACAATCGTATCTCCAAAGGAGGCAATCAGTTCTCTGGATGCCAATATGATTCTCTTCTGCGCAGGTATTAACCTGATGATTGCCATTATGAATCAGAGCGGTCTTGGAGATCTGTTTGGAACTGCTATTATTCATGTAATCGGTGAATCCAGAAATCTGTATCTGATTACAGCAGTGCTGTGTATCGGTGCCTCTATAGGAACTCAGTTTATGAACAATATGGCTTGCGCAGGAATGCTTGCTCCGGTTGGTATTTCTATCGCGGAGACTTTGGGAGCCAATCCGCAGGCTATTGTTCTGGCAATTGCCATTGGAGCCGGATGTTCCTATTTAACCCCCATTGCATCCGGAACAAACCAGACGATGATGATTTTCACAAAGCTGAAATTCCAGGATTTTGCCCGCTTTGGCTGGCCGCTGCTGATTATTACCTGGATCTGCTGTGTGGCAATTCTTCCCCAGGTATTCCCATTCTTCTAAAAAAGGAGATGTTTGATGATGAGACAGGAGCTTGAGCGATCCCTTCCTTCCCGGGAGGGGATCCGCCCGGAATATATCATTAATTTTTTAAATGCCTGTGAAAAGGCTGAATCAGAAATTCACGGAATCATGATTGCCCGCCATGGAAAAGTGATTTTTGAGGCATACAATGCCCCATACAAGGCGGATATCCCCCATATCATGCATTCCTTTACGAAAATCATGACAAATACAGCCGTTGCTCTGGCATATGGAGACGGACTTCTGAATCTGGATGATCCGGTTTTAAAGTTTTTTCCGGAATATGAGAAGAGCGCCAATGAATACCTGCGTGCCTGTACCATCCGGAATCTGATTACCATGAGAAGCGGACAGCAGCGCAGTATTGGTGGAAATGAATGGCGTCCATTAAAGAGCAGCTGGAAGGATGCATATTTTCAGGTTCCCTTTGACAAAACGCCGGGGGAGGTTTATATGTATTCCAGCGGAAACAGCTATATTCTATCCTATATTGTACAGATGTTGGAAAAAAAGACCTGCAGAGAGCTGGTTTGGGAACGGGTAGGAAAGAAAATCAGATTGACAGAATTTCCCTGGATGCTGAGTCCAGAGGGAGTTTGCTCCGGAGGAAATGGAGTATCCCTGACAACAGAGGATATGCTGCGGATAGGACTTCTTTATCTGAACAAGGGAAAATGGCAGGGAGAACAGCTGATTCCGGAAGAATGGGTGGATTATGCTATGGGATACAGAGATCCTCTTCCTCCGGAAGGCGGACTTCAGTATAATTTCCACTGGGAGCATGCAGATGATATCTGGGCAGGACGAGGCATGTTTGGTCAGACCTGCGGGCTTGTGCCTTCTCTTGATATGGTATTTGCCATTACGGCTGCAGATGAACATTACGCAGCCATGAAGCTGTTTCAGAGAGAAATAGTGGACAAGGTAAAGGCTGATAAAGAGATCCGGCAGGATGACGGGAAGATGGAAGCAATCCTGCGGCAAAAGGGTCTTTGTATGACGCTGGAAGGAAAAAATATTTCTGTAAAGAATCACAGAAAACTGAAGGCTCGTGACTTCCTCTGGACTCCGGAGGAAAATCAGGACGGTATCAGGCGGATCGAGCTCCATTTTGACGAAGAGCGGATTCTATACGTCATGGAAGATGAGCGGGGAAGGCACGAGGTTCTGGCCGGACTGGATCACTGGATAGACGGTATGACAACGATGACAGGCGCCAGTCTCCATCACCAGTATGAACAGCCGGTGTCGCGGATTGCCGCTATTGCTTACTGGAGCGATGAAGATACGCTGATGATGGAATGGCGTTTTCCGGAAATGGCATTTTTTGACCATCTGAGTATTTATTTTGAAGAAGAACAGGTGAAGATTGACCGCTGGGTAAATATGAATTCTCAGGACAGGAAACGACCTACACTGGTTATAAGAAAAGCATTTTAATATGGAGCGGCAGAGCGGAAAGCTCTGCCGCTTTTTGTGTCATAGGAAAGTGCGTCCTATGACATAAAAACGCTCCGCGAGGATCGCCATGCGGCGGCAGAGAATTTTGTCGCAGAAGCGACCGCCGCAGGCGGAGAAGCTCGAGATCGAGATTCTTTTTTATATGACATCAGAATATGTGCTGGCAAAAATTTTTTCTTATGAAATGAGAAAATGGAAAATCATTTAGTACAATATAGTTTGAAAATGAAAAATTCCCGTCAATTGAGAAGAAGAAACGGCTTAGGGTCTGTGATACAGTAGAATTACAGACAAATCACATGTATACATGAGGAAATTGTAGGAAACACTGGAAGATTTCATGAAAAATCCGGAATTTTGTGAAATCATTTCATAAGAAAAAAGGGGAAAACAAAGATGAAAAATTGGAAAAAATCGCTTGGAATTGCAGCAACCTGTGCTGGAATTCTGATTGTAGGAGCAACATTTTTTTCAGTAGCAGGGGGGTCAGACAGCGATGTTTTAGAGCTTCGTCTGGCTCATAACCAGGCAGAAGGCTCTGAAATTGCAGATTCCATTGCAAAGATTTCTGAGTTTGCAGCAGAGGATCCCAGCCAGAAGCTGAAGGTTTCCATCTACGCCAGCGGTGTACTGGGAACAGAGAAGGAAGAGATTGAGATGGTAAAGGCCGGAGTACTGGATATGGCAAAGGTCAGCTCCAACACTCTGGGACAGTTTAAGGATGAGTATTCTATTTTTGCCATTCCCTATCTGTTTCAGAGCCAGCAGCACTATTATGATGCCTGTGAGCAGAGTGAGAAGGTAAAGGAACTGTTTACTTCCACAGAGGAGGACGGTTATATTGCTATCGGATATTATGCCAACGGTTCCCGTAACTTTTATCTGAAGGAGGACGTGGCCTGTACGGATCCTTCAGTGCTGAAAGGAAAGAAAATCCGTTCCATGCCCAGCTCCACTTCCATGGATATGATTGAACTGATGGGCGGCTCACCGGTTCCCATGGCGAGCGGAGAAACCTACAGTTCTCTTCAGCAGGGAATTGTAGACGGCGCAGAAAATACAGAGCTGGCGCTGACCGTAGACGGACATCAGGATCTGGTAAAATCCTATACCTATACCGAGCATCAGTACTCACCGGATATTTATATCATCAGCACCAAGACCTGGAATAAAATGACTCCGGAGCAGCAGGAATATCTGAAAGAAGCCATTCAGAAGGCCAATGACAATTTTAAAAATCTTTATAACGGCATGATGGCAGAAGCCATGGAAGAGGCAGAAAGCCATGGTGTTCATGTTTACCGGGATATTGACAAAACTGCATTTATTGAGGCAGTACAGCCGGTGCATGAAGAGTTCTGTGCAAAGGGAGAAATCTATAAGGAACTGTATGATGATATTCAGAAGTATGCTGAATAAGGAGGTACGGAATGAAGACGTTAAATAAAATTCTGGAGACAGTGCTGGGGCTTTTAGTGGCTGTCATGGTGCTTGGATGTATCTGGCAGGTCATTACCCGGTTTGTGTTAAACAATCCCAGTAAATATACGGAAGAGCTGCTGCGTTATCTGCTGATTTGGACCACTATGCTGGGAGTGCCGTATGCTTATGGAAAGGACAAGCATCTGTCCATTAATATTGCGGTGAAGTATTTTTCACCGAAGGGAAAAGTGCTGACCAGTATCTTTATCGAAACATTGATTTTAGTAATCAGCATCTTTGTAATGATTGCAGGCGGCTGGATGGTAACCATGAACTCTGCAGGACAGATTTCACCGGCCATGCATATGCCGATGCAGATTTATTATGCAGGTATACCGATCAGCGGTGTTCTGATGGTGTGCTATGGAATTGACCGTTTGAGAAATTCTCTGAAACAGTGGAAGGAGGCAAAATAAATGGAAATTCAGGCAGCGATTGTTCTTGTTCTTGTGTTTTTTATGCTGCTGGCCTTTAGTGTGCCGGTATCATTCAGCATTATCAGTGCGGCTCTTGTAACCATTATTATGTTTCTGTCTCCCGGCTTTGGAATGTTTATTTCCGCGCAGAAGCTGGTAGGCGGTATTGACAGCTTTTCTTTGCTGGCTGTTCCCTTCTTTATCCTGGCAGGTCTTTTGATGAGCAGCGGCGGTATTGCAAAGCGTTTGATTAACCTGGCGCTTCTGTTCCTGGGACGTGTTCCCGGTTCCCTGGCGCTGACCAATGTGGCAGGAAACGCTATGTTCGGTTCTATTTCCGGTTCCGGTATTGCAGCAGCAACTGCAATCGGCGGCGTTATGAACCCGCTGGAGAAGGAACACGGCTACGATGAATGTTATTCTGCAGCAGTTAATATTGCATCTGCACCGGTGGGACAGCTGATTCCTCCGACTACAGCTCCGATTATTTATTCTACGGCAGCAGGCGGAATTTCCGTATCTGCCCTGCTGATGGCAGGATGGATTCCCGGAATTTTATGGGCAGTTCTGTGCATGGGTGTTGCCATGGTTTATGGTAAAAAGCATGGCTATGTTGTAAAGGGAGAGGCAATTACCGCTTCCGGAGTGATGAAAACCGTGTGGGAGGCTCTGCCCAGCCTGTTTCTGATTGTAATTATTATCGGAGGAATCCTGTCCGGCTACTTCACCCCCACAGAGGCTTCCGGCGTGGCAGTTATTTATGCATTTATTCTTTCTGTATTTATTTACCGTAGCATTAAGCCGTCTCAGATTATGGGAATTCTGACAGATACCGCAGTGATGACTACCATTGTTATGCTGATTATCGGCGCATCCTCTGTACTGAGCTTTGTGCTGTCCTTTACCGGTCTTCCCCAGGCAATCAGCACCCTGCTGCTGGGTGTTTCCGAAAATAAGATTGTCATTCTGCTGATTATTAACCTGATTCTGCTGATTGTAGGTACCTTTATGGATATGGCTCCGGCCCTTCTGATTTTCACACCGATTTTCCTTCCGGTTGTGACTGCTCTGGGTATGAGCCCGGTTCATTTCGGAATCATGATGATTATGAACCTGGCAATCGGTACCATTACTCCTCCTGTAGGAAGCGTTCTGTTTGTAGGCTGCAGTGTGGCCCACCTTCCGGTAGAGGATGTTATGAAGCATCTGATTCCTTATTTTGTGGTGATTGTGGCAGGACTGATGTTAGTAACCTTTATCCCGGCATTGTCCATGTGGCTTCCGGGTGTCCTGAATCTGCTGTAGGCAGATAAGAAAAAAAGAAAACCCCGGAATCGGGATTTACCAATCCTGATTTCCGGGGAAAGAGTCGGAGGAGCCGTCCTGAAGTTCTTCCGGATGATATTCATACTCCGGCTTGTTTGTATAAGTCACCGTATTCAGGGTTTTGCGGTATTTCAAAGGAGACAGAGTCATATAGTGCTTAAACATTCTTTCAAAGTAGGTCAGGCTTTCGTAGCCGAGGCGATGAGAGATTTCCGATATGCTCAGGTCTGTTTCTTCCAGATACCGCTTGGCCTTGCGGATCCGGTGAATATTGGTGTATTCACTGATGGTATATCCGGTAACTTCCTTGAAAATGCGGCAGATGTAGGATTTGCTCAGGAAAAATTCCTCAGACAGTTCCTCTAAGGAAATGGGACGCTCGCAGTTTTCCGTCAGATAATCAGCGATTTTGTAGGCTGCCCGGTATTTGGGCGTATCGGATTCATTGGGAGTTTCCTGGTGCTGCATCCGCACAAACTCCATCATTTTAAAGAGCCAGGAAAGAATGTCCAGATCAATGCCGGTGCGGTAGTTGCGTTTCCTTTCTGTCAGCGCGTGACGAATACTGCGGAAGAGAGCAAGAATCAGGGCCTGCTGTTCCCGATCCAGGTGGTAAATACCGTAATAGTCATCAAAAAACTGGACCAGATGAAGGGACGGAAGCATGGCGTCATAGGATTCCATTTTCTCTCTGGTAATATAAAGAATAATCCGGTTATGTCCGTCATTGGAACCGGTAACAGAGCGGGTCATATGGATGAGATTGGAATTTACCAGAATCAGATCTCCGGCACGGGCAATATATTCCCGGTTGTTGAAAAAGAAAACACGTTCCCCCTCAATAATATAAAAAATTTCATACTGTGTATGAAAGTGTTTCACCCGCATATCGAATTTTCCATAACGTACCATCTGCTCTAAGGAGATGCCGTCCGTTTCACCGTAATAAGTAACTTTTTCCATAATACACAGATTTCACATAAAAGGTCAGGGCAGTGCCCTGAAACAACAGATACATAAAAAGTATATAATAATCAGATTGAAAAATCCAGAGAAGGAGGAAAAAAATGAAAGGAATTAATCAGGCAGAACTTGAGAAAAAACTGGATCTTGTGATTCAGAAGCTGATGAATCTGGGCGGTCCGGAGGATGAAAAGGAGCTGGAGGCAGGCGGAGAGAAAATCGGATTTTTCCGCAGAGATTTTGGTATTAAAGAGTGGGACTGGCCCCAGGGAATAGGCCTGTACGGTCTGTTAAAGATCATGAAGGTAAAGAAGAATCAGGAGTACCGGGACTTCCTGTATCACTGGTTTGAGGACAACATCCGGGAGGGTCTGCCTTCCAAAAATATCAATACAACCACCCCTCTTCTGACGCTGGCAGAGTTTAACGAGGAGTGTAAAAATCCGGAATTTGAGAAGCTGTGCCTGAAGTGGGCAGACTGGCTGATGAACTGCCTGCCCCGGACGAAAGAGGGCGGTTTCCAGCATGTGACCAGTGCCAACGGCGATCGCCAGGGTGTCCGTCTCAATGAAAGCGAGATGTGGATTGATACGTTGTTTATGACTGTGCTGTTTTTAAACCGCATGGGCCAGAAATACAACCGTCAGGACTGGATTGACGAGTCCATTCATCAGGTTCTGATGCACATTAAATATCTCTGCGATAAGGAAACTGGACTGTTTTATCATGGCTGGACTTTTAATGAGAGAAATAATTTCGGAGGCATTTTCTGGTGCCGCGGAAACAGCTGGTTTACCCTTGGAATTCTGGACTACATTGATATGTTTAACGGAACCATGAATGCCGGCCTGAAGACCTTTATTGTAGATACCTACAAAGCCCAGGTAAGCAAATTAAAGGAGCTGCAGGATAAGAAAACAGGCCTGTGGCATACGGTTTTAACCGATCCGGACAGCTATGTGGAAACCTCGGGAACAGCTGCCATTACTGCCGGAATTTTAAAGGGAATCCGTTATGGAATTCTGGATGATTCTTATCTGCCCTGTGCAGCTGCAGCAATCCGCGGAATTCTCAATCAGATTGCCGAGGACGGAACTGTGCTTCAGGTATCCGGAGGAACAGGAATGGGATATAATGCAGAGCACTACAAAAATATTCTGATTGCACCTATGGCTTACGGTCAGTCTCTGACGATTCTGGCTCTGGCAGAAGCTCTGGGAATGTAAAAAGGAGAATTGTGATGAAAATAGGGGTACGCGCCCATGATTTTGGCCGGAGAGAGATTGGGGAGATGGCCGGGCTGCTTCATGATGAGGAGTATGAGGCAGCTCAGCTGGCTCTTCCCAAGGCCTTTATGGGCATAGAAAGCTATGACGATATTACTCCGGAAAAACTGGAGCAGATCCGGACATCCTTTGAAAAGCAGAATATCGATATTGCAGTTTTTGGCTGCTATATGGATTTGGGCAATCCGGATGAAAATGTTCGCCGGTATGCTGTGGATACGCTGAAGAAAAGCATGACCTGGGCAAAGGAGCTGGGAGCTCATGTGGTAGGAACGGAGACGGCCTATCCCCGTCTGAACTGGGAACTGCGCCAGCAGTGGAAACCGTTTATGATGGACAGCATTCTCCGGGTGATGGAGGAGGCTGTCCGGGTAGATATGCCTCTGGCTATTGAGCCGGTCTGGTGGCATCCTCTGGAGGATCTGGAAACTACCATGGAGGTACTGGAAAAGGTCGGGGATGCAGCTCATCTCAGAATGATTTTTGATGCCTCCAATCTGCTGAAGCATCCGGAAACAACAGATCAGGATGCCTGCTGGACCAGGTGGCTGGATGCTGTGGGAGATGTTATTGATGTAATGCATATTAAGGATTTCAGCCTGGATCGGAGGAAAATCTATCAGCCGGAGGCCCTGGGCGCCGGCGTGATGGATTATACCGCCATCAGCAGATGGCTGGAAAAGCAGGAGAGGGAAATCTATCTTTTAAGAGAAGAGATGAACCTGCTGTTTGCAAAAGAGGACATTGCCTTTATGAGGAGTCTGGGAGGCCCTGGCTTTTCCGGTAAGCACCGGGAGTAAGGCCGACAGATTTCCGGAAAAGACGGTGGAAATAACTGAAGTTATCATAGCCTACGGCAAGGCTGATATCGGTGACTGACAAAGCGGTGGTGCGCAGGAGAAAACAGGCCTGCTCCAGCCGCTTTTTTTGAACCAGATCCGTGTAGGTATAGCCGGAAAGCTTCAGAATCGTTTTGGAAAGCCAGGTGAATTCGCAGTTTAAATGGTTGGACAGGGCAGTAAGAGAACCGTCCCTGTAGTGCTCCTCCACATACTGAAGAACATTCATTAACAGCTCCTGCTCAAAGGAATTCTGGCCGGTCTGTATTTTGTCCATGTGGTTTAAAAGCTGAAGGAACAAAAGCCCCATGGTAATCTGGTTCATAAGCCGTTTATTCTGGAGATCATGGGTAATGGTCCAGACAAGATTTTCTACCAGATTCTGCACAGGAAGAATCCTGGATACCTGGAAATGAAGATAGGAAAGAGGGGAATCTGCAGACTGAAGACACCCGGTAACAAAGTCCCGGAGCATACTGGGCTCGGACCCGAGCATAGCCAGAGTCTGATCAAAAAATTCAGGAAGAATAATAAAATTTACGGCAATATCTTCAGCAGAGGCAGGCAGGATTTCCTGGGTGGCATGCTGGTTTAAAATCAGCAGCTCCCCGGTGCGCAGGACGATTTTTGAACCGTTGATCACATGAATCGTCTGACCGGAGCACATATAGATCATCTCCACATAATTGTGGGTGTGTCTGGGAAAATGGACAAAACGGGTATGGGGACGAACCTGAATCAGCTTCCCCTTCTGAAGCATTTTGCCGCTGTCAATGACAAAGGCTGGGGAGTCGGAGTAAATGGCGGGATCAATGGAAGGATCCCCGTCTAAGATATGCTGTTCTTCTTCTGTAATCCGGCTTAATTCACGGATCAGCTGCTGATTCATAATCAATCCTCCTTCCGGCTGTGGAAATGTGTCAGAGGGCCTGTATGCCTGCAGGCCGGCTTCTTTCTTAAATCATACCATATTTTTTATGATTTGCAAATAAGGACAGATCTTTCATCAAACGGTGTGCTTTCGGGAACCGGGAATTTTTCTTAAAATAAGGGTAAGAAATCAAAAGGGCGGCAGAAAGAAGGGCTGCCCTGAAAAGCTGCAAATGGGGATAGAAGTCATAAAGCATATAAGAGGAGGGGCAACATGAATCCATATTTTCTTGCCGTTGATATCGGAGCGTCCAGCGGAAGACATATGCTGGGCCATCTGGAAAAGGGACGGCTGGTACTTGAAGAGATTTACCGTTTTGAAAACGGAATGAAGCAGACGAAAGAGGGACTGTGCTGGGATATTCCGGCGCTGTTTCAGGAAATCAAGACAGGAATCCGGCGCTGCGGAGAGCTTGGAAAGATTCCTGTTTCCATGGGAATTGATACCTGGGCGGTCGATTATGTGCTGCTGGATGAACAGGACCGGATCCTGGGGGATACCTTCGGATACCGGGATGGCCGTACTGAGGGAATGGATGAGGAGGTTTACCGTCTGATTCCGGAAAAGGAGCTGTATCAGAGAACAGGAATTCAGAAGCAGATTTTTAATACCGTATTTCAGTTAATGGCAGTAAAAAAGACCCATCCGGAATATCTGGAGCAGGCCAGAACCTTTCTGATGCTGCCGGATTATTTCCATTTTCTGCTGACCGGAGAGAAGCGTTCCGAGTATACCAATGCCACCAGCACCCAGCTGGTGAATGCAGAAACAAAGGACTGGGATGATGAGATCATAAGCCGTCTTGGCTATCCCAGAGAGATGTTTCTTCCTTTGAGCCAGCCGGGGACTCTGGTGGGAACTTTTACAAAGAAAATTGAGGACGAGGTGGGCTTTTCCTGTCAGGTTGTCCTTCCGGCTACTCACGATACGGCCTCTGCTGTTATGGCGGTTCCCTGTCAGGAGGATCACTGCCTGTATATCAGCTCCGGAACCTGGTCTTTAATGGGAACGGAAAACAAAAAGGCCATCTGCACAGAGGAAAGCCGGCAGAAGAATTTTACCAACGAGGGCGGATATGATTTCCGGTACCGGTATCTGAAAAATATTATGGGACTGTGGATGATTCAGTCTGTCCGCCATGAGGAAAAGGATCAGTATTCCTTTGCTCAGCTTTGCGAAATGGCGGATGAATGCAGTGATTTTCCGTCCCGTGTGCTTGTCAATGCACCGGAATTTCTGGCGCCGGAAAGTATGACAGAGGCTGTGCGCAGGTACTGTGAAAAAACAGGCCAGAGGGTTCCTGAAACAACGGGAGAACTGGCGGCCGTTATCTATCAGAGTCTGGCGAAATGCTATGGGGAGACCGTCGGAGAGATTGAGCAGCTGACGGGAGAGCATTACGATACCATTCACATTGTAGGCGGCGGAGCCAATGCCGGTTATTTAAACAGACTGACTGCAATGCAGGCAGGACGGCGGGGACTGGCAGGGCCATCTGAGGCAACGGCAATCGGAAATCTGATGGCTCAGATGATAGGAAAGGGAGAGTTTGAAGGACTGATGCAGGCAAGAGCCTGTGTGGCAGAATCCTTCCCGATTTGTGAGTATACAAAGGGCTGAAGAAGCAGGATTCAGGGAACTGAAAATATAAGAAAAAGAAGCATGCCATATGGAAAAAGGAAGCATGTGAAAGGAGATAAGTATGAATCATTATGAAGCAGCCAGAGAAAAATACAGCCTGGCAGGTGTGGACACAGAGGCAGTCATTGAGAAAATGATGAAGATTCCCGTATCTCTTCATTGCTGGCAGGGCGATGATGTAAAGGGCTTTGATCAGGACGGTCCTCTGACAGGAGGCATTCAGACAACAGGAAACTATCCGGGAAAGGCAAGAACTCCGGAGGAGCTGATGGCAGATATGGAGCAGGCGCTGAGCCTGATGCCGGGAAAAAAGAAGCTGAACCTTCATGCCAGCTATGCTGTTTTTGAGCCGGGCCAGGAGGTGGATCGCGACAAACTGGAGCCGAAGCATTTTGAAAAATGGGTAGAGTTTGCCAAAAAGCATGAGATGGGCATTGATTTTAACCCCACCTTTTTCTCCCACCCGAAGGTTAAGGACGGCCTGACTTTAAGCAGCCCGGATGAGGAAACGAGAAAATTCTGGATTGAGCACGGCAAGGCATGTATCCGCATTTCCGAGTATTTTGCAAAAGAAACAGGAGTTCCCTGCGTAATGAATATCTGGACCGGAGACGGATACAAGGATATTCCTGCAGACAGAATGGGACCGAGAATGCGTTATAAGGATTCCATTGAGCAGATTCTGTCCCAGCCGTTTGATAAAAATCTGGTAAAGCCCTGTGTAGAATCCAAGGTATTCGGCATTGGCGTAGAGTCCTATACTGCCGGTTCTGCAGAGTTTGCATTAAGCTTTGCCGCAACCCATGACGGTGTGCTTCCGCTGATGGATAACGGTCATTATCATCCCACAGAAATGGTGTCTGACAAGATCCCGGCTCTGCTGTGCTTCTTCCCGGAAATTGCGCTTCATGTAACAAGACCGGTTCGCTGGGACAGTGATCACGTTGTTCTTTACGATGATGAAACAAGAGAGATAGCCAAGGAGATTGTCCGCAACGATGCTCTGGATCGGGTATATATTGCACTGGATTATTTTGATGCCAGCATTAACCGGATTTCCGCATGGGCAGTCGGCTTCCGCAGCTTCCAGAAGGCCCTTCTTTCTGCCCTGTGCACTCCCTATGCAGAGCTTCGCAGACTGCAGGAGGAGAACCGTATGACAGAGCTGATGGTAATGCAGGAGAATCTGAAAATGTATCCGCTGGGAGAGGTCTGGGACGAATACTGCCGCCGCTGCGAGACAGCTGCAGACAGCCAGCTGTTTGAAGAAATTGAGAAGTACGAAAAGAATGTACTGTCTTTACGGAAATAGTCAGACGGGAACAGCAGAAAGCAGAGACAGAAGAAAATAAACATAAAAGAAAACAGAAAGTGGAACCCCGGACAGAAAGGGAGAAGGAGGAAATAACAATCATGAAGTTTTTAGATGCAGAGTTTGTACAGGGATTTATCCGTATGGCAAATGACGGATGGGAGCAGGGATGGCATGAGAGAAACGGCGGCAACCTGTCTTACCGCGTAAAGCCGGAGGAGGCAGACAGTGTCAGAGAGAATTTTCATCCCGGACAGTGGCAGCCGATTGGCACCTCGGTACCCGGACTGGCCGGAGAATATTTCCTTGTAACAGGAAGCGGAAAATATTTCAGAAACGTGATCATTAACCCGGAAGATTCCATCTGCATGATTGAAGTGGATGAAAAGGGAGAATCCTACCGGATTGTCTGGGGACTGAAAAACGGCGGACGGCCCACCAGCGAGCTGCCCTCTCATCTGATGAACCATGAGGTGAAAAAGCAGGCAACTGACGGAAAATACCGCGTTATTTACCATGCTCATACAACCAATGTGATTGCTCTGACCTTTGTTCTGCCTCTGACTGACGAGGTATTTACCAGAGAGCTTTGGGAAATGGCAACCGAGTGTCCTGTGGTTTTCCCGGATGGAATCGGCGTAGTTCCCTGGATGGTTCCAGGCGGACGGGACATTGCTGTTGCTACCAGTGAACTGATGAAAAAATATGATGTGGCAATCTGGGCTCATCATGGAATGTTTGCAGCAGGAGAGGACTTTGATCTGACCTTCGGACTGATGCATACGGTAGAAAAATCTGCTGAGATTCTGGTGAAAATGCTGTCTATGCAGCCCAATAAGCTTCAGACAATCACACCTCAGAATTTCCGGGATCTGGCAAAGGATTTCCGAGTAACTCTGCCGGAAAAATTCCTGTATGAGAAATAAGAGGTGACGAAAAATGGTAAGAAAAGGATTTAAAATGTTTCTTTATCCCGGTATGGAAGAGGAGTATGAGAAGCGTCACAATCAGCTCTGGCCGGAAATGCGGGATATGATTCACGAATACGGCGGACACAATTATTCCATTTATCTGGATCGGGAAACTCATGTGCTGTACGGATATCTGGAGGTAGAGGACGAGGCCAGATGGGCTGCCTCTGCTGACACGGCAATTAACCGGAAGTGGTGGGATTTTATGGCTGATATTATGGAAACCAATCCGGACAACAGTCCTGTCTGTGTGGATTTAAGCCCGGTATTTCATCTGGACTAAGGAAATACTGGACAGATTCCCTTTTTGGTGTTATTCTTTAGAAGAATAAATATGCGTAGATATGGGAGCTTGTAAGAGCAGGCTGAGAGGAAGTAATCGAACTTCGACCGATTGTACCTGATTTGGGTAATGCCAACGTAGGGATTTGATGCTGGATACAGAATGCAGACCGTTGACAGACCGGCTTCGGGATGCGAAAATGCATTCTGACCGGCTTGAAAAAAGAGAGAAAGCGGCGTTTTTTGTAAGCGTAAAGGCCTTACAGAAAACGCCGTTTTTTGTTGTATATTCAAAGGCTTATTCTGAAGATACAGCCCCTTTCAGGACGCGTAAAAAGGAGGAAATCTATGAGAGAATACACAACACAGATGGACGCTGCAAGAAAGGGAATTATTACAAAAGAAATGGAAGCAGCAGCGAAAACAGAGCAGATGGCGCCAGAGGAGCTGAGAGCTCTGATTGCAGAGGGAAAGGCGATTATTCCCTGCAATAAGCTGCATACAAGCATTGTTCCCAATGCTATCGGTTCCATGCTGAAAACAAAAATCAACGTAAATCTCGGCACCTCCAGAGACTGGAAGGATATTGATATGGAGCTGGAAAAGGTAAGGGATGCGGTGAATATGGGGGCAGAATCCATTATGGATCTCAGCTCCTTCGGTGATACGCAGAAGTTCCGCAGAAAGCTGACAGCAGAGTGTCCTGCCATGATTGGAACCGTTCCGATTTATGATGCAGTGGTTTATTATCATAAGCCGCTGAAAGAAATTACCTCCGAGGAATGGATTAAGATTGTGGAAATGCATGCTCAGGACGGTGTGGATTTTATGACCATCCATGTGGGAATCAACCGGAATACGGCAAAGCGTTTTAAGGATGCAAAGCGTCTGACCAACATTGTTTCCCGCGGCGGTTCTATTATTTTTGCATGGATGGAAATGACGGGAGAGGAGAATCCTTTCTACGAGCACTATGAGAGAATTCTCGATATCTGCAGAGAGTATGACGTAACCCTGAGTCTGGGAGATGCATGCCGTCCGGGATGTCTGGAGGATGCCTCTGATATTTCCCAGATGGAGGAGCTGATTACGCTGGCTGAGCTGACAAGACGGGCCTGGGAAAAGGATGTACAGGTTATGATTGAGGGTCCGGGACATATGCCTCTGGATCAGATTGCTGCCAATATGAAGATTCAGCAGACTGTCTGCAAGGGCGCGCCCTTCTATGTACTGGGACCTCTGGTAACTGATATTGCGCCCGGATATGATCATATTACAGCAGCGATCGGCGGCGCGATTGCAGCGGCAGCAGGCGCTTCCTTCCTCTGCTATGTAACTCCGGCAGAGCATCTTCGCCTTCCTGATGTCAACGATGTGAAGGAGGGAATCATTGCATCGAAAATCGCAGCCCATGCGGCAGATATTGCCAAGGGAATCAAGGGAGCCAGAGAGTGGGACAAGGCTATGAGTACGGCGCGGAAGAAGCTGGACTGGGAGGAAATGTTCCGGCTTTCCATTGATCCGGAAAAGGCAAGAGCTTACCGGGCATCTGCAAAACCGGAAAAAGAGGACACCTGTTCTATGTGCGGAAATTTCTGTGCAGTGAAAAACATGAACAGAATTCTGGACGGAGAGATTGTTAATATTTATGATGAATAATGGATTTTCAGCCTGGAAGAGCGGAAAATCTGAATGAAAGACGGAGAGAAGATATGAAGCTGGATTTGAGGGTGTATGCAGTAACGGATCGGACCTGGACCGGGGAAAAAACTCTGGCCTGTCAGCTGGAGGAGGCTTTGCAGGCGGGAGTAACTCTGGTTCAGTTAAGAGAAAAAGAAATGGATGACAAGGCATTTTTAGAGGAGGCAAGGCAGATAAAGGCCCTGACAGATTCCTACGGGGTTCCTCTGATTATTAATGATAATGTGAAGGTAGCTCTGGACTGTGATGCAGCAGGAGTCCACATTGGTCAGGATGATATGGATGCAGCGGATGTGCGCCGTCTTCTGGGACCGGAGAAGATTCTGGGCGTAACTGCGAAGACAGTGGAGCAGGCCAGAAGGGCGGAGAAGGCCGGGGCTGACTACCTTGGATCCGGCGCCGTCTTCGGCTCCTCCACAAAGAGGGAGGCCCTTCCTATGACTATGGAAAGGCTGAAGGAGATCACTGCTTCTGTATCGATTCCTGTAGTGGCAATCGGAGGAATTCACAGGGGAAATATCCGTCAGCTGAAGGGAACCGGCATTGCAGGAGCTGCGGTTGTATCCGGAATTTTCGGAGCAGAGGATATTAAAAAAGCAACAGCGGAGCTGAGAATTGCAGTAGAGGAAATTCTCGCAGAGGATAAAAATACGGGGAAGACAGCGGAATAAAGGAGGAAGTGATATGACCAGAAAAACCGTGCTGACCATCGCCGGTTCAGACTCCAGCGGAGGAGCCGGAATTCAGGCGGATTTAAAAACCATGACGGCTCTGGGACTTTACGGAATGAGCGTTATTACAGCGCTGACAGCGCAGAATACCATGGGTGTGGCCGGGATTTTTGATGTAGATCCGGCATTTACAGCCAGTCAGATGGACTGTGTTTTTCAGGATATTTTTCCGGATGCAGTCAAAATCGGAATGGTTTCCCAGAAGGAAATGATAGGAGTAATCGGGGATAAGCTGGAAGAATATCAGGCAAAAAATATTGTTCTGGATCCGGTTATGGTGTCTACCAGCGGAAGCCGGCTTCTGGCGGAGGATGCCATGGATGCTCTGGCAGGCAGACTGCTTCCTCTGGCGGCTGTTATGACGCCGAACATTCCGGAGGCAGAGATTCTCTGGGGAAAAAGCATTAAAAACGAAAAGCAGATGGAGGAGGCTGCCAGAGGAATCGGAGAAAAATACGGCGGCGCTGTTCTTGTAAAGGGAGGTCATCAGGTGGCAGAGGCCAATGATGTGCTTTATCAGAATGGAAAGCTTATCTGGTTCAGAGAAAAGCGCATTGACAGCACGAATACACATGGAACAGGCTGTACCCTTTCCAGCGCGATTGCATGCGGGCTTGCCATGGGAAAAAGTGTTGAGGAAAGTGTCCGCGCAGCAAAAACATATCTGACAGGAGCGCTGGCGTCCGGGCTTGATCTGGGAAAAGGAAATGGGCCTCTGGATCATTGCTTTATGGTAGATTCTGAGGTATACTCATAGATAGATTGAAAAATCGGAGGTCTTGATATGAGTGAAAAATATGTAGTGGACAGCCTGGGGGACAAGTGTCCTGTCCCGGTTGTAAAAGCGAAAAAGGCTTTGGACAAAGCCCTGCCGGGAGACGTGATTGAGGTTCACGTAGACAATGATATTGCCGTTCAGAATCTGCGGAAGCTGGCATCCAATATGCAGTGCGGCTCTGTGGACAGACAGCTGGAGGCAAAGCATTTTGTAGTGGAAATCACAGCAGCAGGCGGCCGTGAAGCAGAAGGAGGACTGGAAGGAAGTTCCGGTGAATCCAGGACCGGCACTTCAGATCCGTTTCATGGAATCTCCTGCGGAATCGGAGCACGTCTGGCGGAAAAATCTTATCTGGTAGCCGTTGCATCAGATACCATGGGTGAAGGAGAACCGGCGCTGGGTAAAATTCTGATGAAGGGCTTTTTGTATGCCCTCAGCCAGATGGACACCCTTCCGGAAACCATCCTGTTCTACAATGGAGGCGTAATGCTGACAACAGAGGGCTCAGAATCTCTGGAGGATTTAAAGGCAATGGAAGAGCAGGGCGTAAAGATTTACTCCTGCGGAACCTGTCTTGATTTTTATAATAGAAAAGATCTTCTGAAGGTGGGCGAAGTAACCAATATGTACACCATTGTGGAGCTGATGGCAAAGGCAGAAAAGATTTTGAAGCCATAAAAAGAGGAGGACGGCCAGATGATTTCTATTTTGTGTTTTGGAGATTCCAATACCTTTGGTTCCAATCCGGAAGGAGGACGTCACGAAAGAAATGTCCGCTGGACCGGTGTTTTGCAGGAGCTTCTGGGAGAGCAGTATTATGTGATAGAGGAAGGCATGGGAGGGCGCACAACGGTTCACGACGATCCTTTTGAGCCGAACCGCTGTGGAAAGATGGCGCTGCCGATTGCTCTTCAGAGTCATATGCCTCTGGATCTGGTGATTGTAAGCCTGGGAACCAATGACTGCAAGCTGAATTTCCATCTGTCTCCGGAGCTGGTTGCCAAAGGGGCGGAATGTCTCTGCCGCATGATTAAGGATTACGATTACCGGGGAGGAAAAACTCCGAAAATTCTTTTGGTATCACCGATTTTAATCGGAGAGGATCTGGAAAATTGTCCGTTTGAGAATTTTGATCAGGCATCTGTGGAACGGGCTGCCGGCCTGGCTCCCTGTTTTCGGGCTGTGGCAGAGCGCCAGGGCTGCCTGTATCTGGATGCGGCTTCTGTTGCGTCTCCGGGTTCTGATCAGCTTCACATGGACGCGGCTTCTCACCGGGCTTTAGCCGAAAAAATCTGCGAGATGGTGCGGGCAGAATTTGAGTGAGGGAAACCTCTTGACATTTTCTCCGTCCGCCGCTATAATTTCCCGTAACAGCAGATCTATTTATATGCTATCAGGCGATGAAGGGAAGAAGTAGCAGTCTGAGATCCCCACACAGAAAGCAGCCGGAGGATGAGAGGCGCGTGGAGGACAGTTTGTGAATACATCCCGGAGCTTCACACCGAACAGAGGCAGGGCTTCTGCCAATCAGTAGGCTGTGACGGTCAGAGGCATCCGTTATAGTGCCGGAACATATCCGCAAGGAAGCGGTCAGCAGGGCTTGTTTTAGAAGCTGCAGAGGCTGCCGCATTCGGAAAGGAGTGCTCCATGAGGCAGTCGGTGAAAACCGTCTGCGAATAAAGGTGGTAACACGGGGAACAGCGTCCTCGTCCTTTTGAAACATCAAAGGGACGGGGACTTTTTTATGTCATAGGAAAGTGCGTCCTATGAAACAGGAGAGAAGAAGATTCCGGTCCCGAAAGAACAATACAGATACGAAAAGAAAGAGAGGAAACAAACATGACTTGTTATGACGAGCTGGTAGCCCGCGGTTTGATTGCCCAGGTTACAAATGAAGAAGAAATCAAAAAAATGGTAAATGAAGGAAAGGCAACTTTCTACATTGGTTTCGATCCTACTGCAGACAGTCTGCATGTTGGTCATTTCATGGCTCTTTGCCTGATGAAGCGTCTGCAGATGGCAGGAAATAAGCCCATCGCCCTGATTGGCGGCGGAACAGGAATGATCGGAGATCCTTCCGGACGTTCCGATATGCGTCAGATGATGACTCCGGAGATGATTCAGCACAACTGTGACTGCTTCAAGGTACAGATGAGCAAATTTATTGATTTCAGCGATGACAAGGCCCTGATGGTAAACAATGCAGACTGGCTGCTGAAGCTGAATTATGTAGAGCTGCTTCGCGAGGTAGGCGCATGCTTTTCCGTAAACAACATGCTGAGAGCAGAGTGCTACAAGCAGCGTATGGAAAAGGGACTGAGCTTCCTGGAGTTCAACTACATGATTATGCAGAGCTACGACTTCTATATGCTGTTCCAGAAATACGGCTGCAACATGCAGTTCGGCGGCGACGATCAGTGGAGCAACATGCTGGGCGGTACTGAGCTGATTCGCCGTAAGCTGGGCAAGGATGCTCATGCTATGACGATTACCCTGCTGTTAAACTCCGAAGGCAAGAAGATGGGCAAGACCCAGTCCGGCGCTGTATGGCTGGATCCCAATAAGACAAGTCCCTTTGAGTTCTACCAGTACTGGAGAAATGTGGCAGATGCAGACGTTCTGAAATGCCTGCGGATGCTGACCTTCCTTCCGCTGGAGCAGATTGACGAGATGGACAAATGGGAAGGAAGCCAGTTAAATACTGCAAAAGAAATCCTGGCTTACGAGCTGACCAAGCTGGTACACAGCGAGGAAGAGGCAGAAAAGGCTCAGTCAGCAGCCCGTGCTCTGTTCAGCGGTCAGGGAAGTCTGGAGAATATGCCGAGCTTTGCATTAAAGGATGAGGATTTCACAGACGGAGCAATTGATCTTCTGGCAGTTCTGCAGAAATCCGGTCTGGCAGCAAGCCGTTCCGAGGCAAGAAGAAACGTAGAGCAGGGCGGTGTTTCTGTAAACGGACAGCAGGTAAAGGATATTAAGGCATCCTTTAGCAAGGATGATTTTGCCGGTGAGGGAATGGTTGTAAAACGCGGCAAAAAGAATTTCATGAAGGTGACAGTAGAGTAAGACGATACAGTGACTGGCGGCGGCAGAAAACTGCCGCCGTTTTGTATGCTCGGGAAACAATCAAAACCATGTGTTGACAGTCCGGTTCCCCTGTGTATAATGAAAAGTAACTGTTCAGGACCAAAAAGGGCCTGATACGCTGCCGGGGAGAACAGGCGCAGCTGCAGTATATGAGGGAGAAGCAGAAATCGAGGTAAGATGTTGAAAAAAAGACTGACAGCAGCAGTTTTGGCGGCTGCTGTATTAACAGGAGGATGTCAGAGGAATTCCGCCGGAAGAAACGTACCTACCGTAACGTTAACGCTGGCCAATAATCTGTCCTCAGACAGCTGCACCAGCAGAGCGATTGACTGGTTTGCTGATGAGGTGGAAAAGCGCAGTGACGGGCGGATTCAGATTGAGGTTTATCATGACGGGCTTCTGGGAGATTCTCCGTCCTGTCTGGAGCAGCTTCAGTATGGAGGCATAGACATAGTAAAGACTGATGAGTCGACTATGTCAAATTATGTGTCGGATTATTATGCATTTGCCATGCCCTATCTTTACCGGGACACAGAGCATTTTCGTCAGGTACACAGGGGAGCTGTCGGCATGGAGCTTCTCCGCGGAGAGGCTATGGCAGAGCAGCATATGTACGGTCTGACTTACTATGACGGCGGGGCCAGGGGCTTTTACAGCAAAAAGCCCATTCACAGCCCGAAGGATATGACAGGAATGCTGGTAAGGGTGCAGAATTCCCGTCTGATGATGGACATGGTAGAAGCTTTGGGGGCCAGCCCGGTTGCCCTGGATTACGGAGAGCTTCAGGGAGAACTGCAGAAGGGCGGCATTACTGCGGCGGAAAATTCCATTGTCAATTATGTGCAGGACGGATACGATGAGATCGCCCCCTATTTTGTGGAGGATAACCATACGAGAAATGCCGATGTTCTTGTGATGAGTACGGTGATCCGTTCAAAATTAAGTCCTGAGGATTTGGAAATGATTGATCAGGCTGCCCTGGAATCCTGGGAATATCAGAAAGAGCTTTGGGATGAGGCGGAGAGCGCAGCCAGAAAGGAACTGGAATTGCACCAGGCGGTGGTTTACCAGCCGGACGAGAATGAGCTGGAGGAGTTCCGGCGTGCCTGTGAAGAGGTCTGGTCTGATTATGACGGAGGAGCGTATCTGGATTTGATTGACCGGATTGTGGCAGAGGGACGGATGCAGACTTCGGGAAGAGAGAAGGAAAAAGGAGAAGCTTATGGAAGAGAATAAGGAACAGATGACACAGCCGCACAAACGCCGTGTCCGTTATAAGGGAACTCATCCGAGACGGTTTGAGGAAAAATACAAGGAGCTGAATCCGGAAAAATACGGAGATACCATTGAGCATGTTATTCAGAAGGGCGGGACACCGGCCGGAATGCATATTTCAATTATGGTAAAGGAAATTCTTGATTTTCTCCAGATACAGCCGGGACAAAAGGGTCTGGATGCAACTCTGGGCTATGGCGGCCATACCAGAGCCATGCTGGAGCAGCTGAAGGGACAGGGGCATATTTACGGTCTGGATGTGGATCCGATAGAATCGGTAAAAACAAAGAAACGTCTGGAGGATCTGGGGTACGGAGAAGAGATTATGACTGTCCGGCAGATGAATTTTGCAGATATTGACAAGCTGGCTGAGAAAACCGGTCTTTTCGATTTTGTGCTGGCGGATCTGGGGGTATCTTCCATGCAGATTGACAATCCGGAGAGAGGCTTTTCCTATAAGGCTGACGGCCCTCTGGATCTGCGCCTGAATCCGGAGGCGGGAATTTCGGCGGCAGAGCGTCTGAAAACCATAGACAGGGAGGAGCTGGCCGGAATGCTGAGGGAAAACTCAGACGAGCCCTACGCGGAGGAAATTGCCAGAACCATTACAGGAGCCATTCGAAGAGGAGAAAAGGCAGAAACCACCCTTCAGGTTCGGGATCTGATTGAAAAGGCCCTGGGCTTTCTTCCGGAAAAGGAGAGAAAGGAAGCAGTGAAAAAGGCCTGTGCCAGAACCTTCCAGGCTCTTCGCATTGATGTAAACAGTGAGTTTGAAGTGCTGTATGCATTTCTTGATAAGCTGCCTCACATTCTGGCTCCGGGGGGACGGGCTGCGATTCTCACCTTCCATTCCGGGGAAGACAGACTGGTGAAAAAATCCTTCCGCCAGTATCAGAAGGCAGGGCTGTACAGTCAGGTGGCGGAGGATGTTATCCGCCCGTCGGCTGAAGAGTGCGTCCGCAACAGCCGGGCCCGCTCCACCAAGCTGCGGTGGGCGATCCGGGCAGAGGCGGATAACTGAGGCTGAAAGAGGAAAGAAAGGCGGTTTGTAAAACATGGAAAAAGAGTTGAGTCCGGCAGAAAAGCTGGCGAAAAAAATATGGCCGGTTATTCTGGTTGTGGCAGGCAATACCATGTATGCTCTGGCTGTGCGGCTGTTTTTGATGCCGGCCGGCCTGGTAACGGGAGGAACCACGGGAATTGCCCTGGCAGTGAACCATTTTTTCGGCATTCCGGTGTCAGGCTTTGTGCTTGTATTTAATGTAATTATGCTGGCAGCAGGATTCCTGATTCTGGGAAAACAGTTTGCCGCGACTACGGTGATCAGTACCTTTGCCTATCCGGCTGCACTGGGAATGTTTCAGAAGCTGTTTGGCGATATGGTGCTGACAGAGGATATTCTGCTTTGCACCCTGTTTTCCGGTCTGGGTATTGGAATCAGTCTGGGAGTTGTCATCAGGGCAGGCGCTTCAACAGGAGGAATGGATATCCCTCCGCTGGCGCTGAATCATTTTTTCCGGATTCCGGTGTCTGTCAGCATGTATGTGTTTGATTTCTGCATCCTTCTGGCTCAGGCTGTTTATAATCCTCCGGAGAAGGTTCTGTACGGAATTCTGCTGGTGCTGACGTATACCCTTGTGCTGGACAAGGTGATGCTGATGGGCACAACGAGAACAGAGGTAAAGGTGGTAAGCGAGAAGGCGGAGGAGATCCGGGAGGCGATTCTGAAAAAGATGGATCGGGGCGTGACGATGCTTTCGGCAGAAAGCGGATATCTGAGACAGGAGACCCAGCTGCTTCTCAGCGTGATTTCTGACCGGGAACTGCCGCGGGTGGAAAAGCTGATTCACAATATTGATCCGGAAAGCTTTATGGTAGTCAGCCGCGTCAGTGAAGTGCGCGGACGCGGATTTTCCATGAGCAAGCGTTACCGCTAGAAGAAAACAGGGAGCATATGCTTCTTTTATAAGAAAACGTGTATAAAATCAGAGCGAAAGGAAAGACAGAGCTTGATTTTATACACGTTTTTTGTCTCTTACTTTTATAAGAGAGAATTTTGGCAGAAGCAGTTTTACAGGGCAGTGCAAATAATGCAAATATTTGCATGAAAAGGTGCGGACATAACAGGGGAAATGTGTTTTTTTAGAGAAGACAGGAAAAATGATGGTAATAATACACAAAAATATAGAATGCTATTTGTGATAAATGCAGAAAACGAGAAAGATAAAGAAAAACCTCTTGCAATTTATGTGCAATAGTTTTATATTTAATGCAATGAAACACGCAAACAATGCAAAAGGAATGCACAAAAAGAAAAACCAAAACAAAAATCAAAACAAGGGGGATTTTACAATGGGAAGCAACAGGGAAAGGAAGCACGGGAAAATCAATTTTGATTTTCTTCAGAAGCTGGGTAAGGTGTTGATGACAGTAATTGCTGTTATGCCGGCAGCAGGACTGATGATCAGTCTGGGCAAGCTTGTGCAGATGGCAGGAGCAGATGCGTCATTTATTCTGACCGTGGGAAGCACAATGGAGAATATCGGATGGGCTGTTATTAACAATCTGCATATTCTGTTTGCTGTGGCAATCGGCGGCTCCTGGGCAAAAGAGAGGGCCGGCGGAGCATTTGCAGCAGTGATTTCATTTATTCTGATTAATCAGATTACAGGTTCTGTTTTTGGAGTGACAGCAGATATGTTAAATGATCCGGCAGCAGTGACGCACACGCTGTTTGGACAGGAAATTCTGGTAAACGGATATTTCACCTCTGTTCTGGGAGCTCCGGCACTGAATATGGGTGTGTTCGTGGGAATTATTTCCGGATTTGCAGGAGGCGTTATTTATAATAAGTATTACAATTTCCGCAAGCTTCCGGATGCTCTGGCATTTTTTAACGGAAAACGGTTTGTTCCTATGGTATGTATTGCCTGGTCTGTTGTGATTTCTCTGATTCTGGCAGTGGTATGGCCGGCTGTTCAGTCAGGAATCAATGCTTTTGGAGTGTGGATTGCCACATCTTCTTCCACCTCTCCGGTTCTGGCCCCGTTTGTGTACGGAACCCTGGAACGTCTGCTTCTGCCTTTCGGACTTCATCACATGCTGACGATTCCTATGAATTACACCTCCTTTGGAGGAACCTACACGATTGCCACAGGAATCAATGCGGGAACCCAGGTATTCGGACAGGATCCGCTCTGGCTGGCATGGGTAACAGATTTGATTAATTTTAAAGATGCAGGAGATATGGCAGCTTATACGAATCTGCTGACAACAGTAACTCCGGCCCGGTTCAAGGTCGGACAGATGATCGGAGCTACGGGACTTCTGATGGGTATTGCTCTGGCTATGTACCGGAGAGTAGAGCCGGAGAAACGGCAGAATTACCGTTCCATGTTTGTATCTACGGCGCTGGCTGTATTTTTAACCGGCGTAACAGAGCCTCTGGAGTTTATGTTTATGTTCTGTGCGCTGCCGCTGTATATTGTTTATGCAGTGCTGCAGGGCTGCGCCTTTGCAATGGCGGGAATTGTGGATCTGCGGCTGCACTCTTTTGGAAACCTGGAATTTATTACAAGAATTCCCATGTCTTTAAAGGCCGGTCTCGCAGGCGATCTGGTTCACTTTGTAATCTGCGTAATCGTATTTTTTGCAGTCGGTTATTTTGCAGCTTATGTAATGATTGGAAAATTCCGTTTTGCGACTCCGGGACGTCTGGGCAATTACACAGATGAAAACAGCGAGGAGAATGCAGGCCAGGCTGATTTATCAAAAGCAGCACAAAAGGAGGCGTCCAATGGCGGAAACGGAAGTGAAAAGAGCCAGAGCCAGGCAGAACGGATTATCGGTCTTTTAGGCGGCCGGGAAAATATTGTTTTAGTTGATGCCTGCATGACAAGACTTCGTGTAACAGTAAAGGATTTGTCCCGGGTGGCAGAGCTTCCGGCATGGAAGGCAGAAGGAGCCCTGGGGCTGATTCGGAAGGACAACGGAATCCAGGCTGTTTACGGACCAAAGGCAGATGTGTTAAAATCGGATATTAATGATATTTTGTAAAGAAAGGTCTGAAATCATGAAGCTGATGACCATGAATGTCCACAGTCTTGTGGAAGAGGATTATGAGAGGAAGCTTGTGGAATTTGCAGATGCGGCAGCCGGGGAAAAGCCGGATATTCTGGCGCTTCAGGAGGTCAGTCAGCCTGCGGCGGAGGAAGTGTGGCCAGATGAGGAACTGGAGGGCTTTGTCCGGTGCCGGGACGTATCCATGCCGGTGCGGCGGGGGAATTATGCAGCCAGACTTGCCGGGCTTTTAAAGGAGCGGGGCTTTGCCTGCTCCTGGACCTGGCTGGGAGCAAAGATTGGATACGGACGCTACGATGAGGGACTGGCGATTTTCAGCAGGACGCCTATTGCAGAAACCGATCAGTTTTTTATCAGCCGGTGCAGGGATTATCAGTACTGGAAAACGAGAAAGGTTCTGGGAATCCGGACAGAGGCCATGAAGGACACCTGGTTTTATACAGTACACATGGGCTGGTGGGATGACGAAGAGGAGCCGTTTTTGAACCAGTGGAACAGACTGAATCAGACTCTGGAGGAAACAGGAAAGAGAAAACAGAGTGTCTGGCTCATGGGCGATTTTAACAGCCCCGCGGAGGTTCGCGGCCAGGGCTATGATCTGGTCTGCAGAAGCGGATGGCAGGATACCTATGTTCTGGCGGAGAAAAAGGACGGGGGTATTACGGCCCGTCCGGAGATTGACGGATGGAAGGATAGAAGGTCCTCCGGAAGGGAAAAGCAGGAAACAGGGATGCGTCTGGATTATCTGTTTTGCAGCAGGCCTGTCCATGTGGCAGAAAGCCGGGTGGTCTGCAGCGGAAAAAGAGAGCCGGTGGTTTCCGATCATTACGGCGTAATCATTGAGACAGAAAATTGGGAGGATAAAGAATGAACCGATCAGCAGGAATCTTATTGCCAATCACCAGTCTGCCGTCCAGATATGGAATTGGATGTTTTTCAAAAAGCGCATTTACTTTTATTGACTGGCTGAAGGGAGCCGGACAGAGCTTCTGGCAGATTCTTCCTCTGGGGCCGACCAGCTATGGGGATTCCCCCTATCAGTCTTTTTCCACCTTTGCCGGGAATCCCTATTTTATCAGTCTGGAGGCTCTGATTGAGGAAGGAGTGCTGACAGAGGAGGAATGTGAAGCTGTAGATTTTGGAAAACGTGAGGACAGCGTGGATTATGAGAAAATGTATCTGGGGCGTTATCCTCTTTTGAGAATGGCATATGAGCGCAGCAATATCAGCCAGAATGAGGACTATCAGAAATTTGTGGGAGAAAATTCCTGGTGGCTGGCAGATTATGCTCTGTTTATGGCGGTTAAGGATCGGTTTGGCGGAATTCCCTGGACCGAGTGGGCGGAGGATATTCGTCTGCGGTGGAATAATGCCATGGATTATTATCGACGGGAGTTATATTTTGATATAGAATTTCAACAGTATCTTCAGTTTAAATTTTACGAACAGTGGATGCAATTAAAACAATACGCCAACAGCCAGGGGATTCAGCTGATTGGAGATATTCCCATCTATGTGGCAATGGACAGCGCAGATACCTGGGCTCATCCGGAACTGTTTCAGCTGGATGAAAATAACAGGCCTGCAGCAGTGGCCGGCTGTCCGCCGGATGGATTTTCTGCAGATGGACAGCTGTGGGGAAATCCCCTTTACCGCTGGGATTATCACAGAAATACAGGGTATCAGTGGTGGATATCCAGGCTTAGCGGCTGTTTTCGCCTTTACGATGTGGTGCGGATTGATCATTTCCGCGGCTTTGACGAGTATTATTCAATTCCCTTTGGCTCAGATTCTGCTGTGGATGGACACTGGGAAAAAGGACCGGGAATTGAACTTTTTGAAGCAGTGAAGCGGGCGCTGGGAGAGAAGCAGGTGATTGCAGAGGATCTGGGATATGTGACAGATTCGGTTCGCCGTCTGGTACAGGAAAGCGGATTTCCGGGAATGAAGGTTCTGGAGTTTGCCTTTGATTCCAGGGATTCGGGCTGCGCCAATGATTATCTTCCTCACAATTACACAGAAAATTCAGTCGCTTATACGGGGACTCATGACAATGAAACTCTGGCCGGATGGTGGAAAAGCATTACGCCGGAGGAACAGAAGCTGGCGCGGGACTATCTCTGTGATTATGCAACGCCGCAGAAGCGGCTTTACCGTTCCTTTATCAGCCTGATTATGAGAAGCCGTTCTCAGCTGTGTATGGTGCCGATGCAGGATTACATGGGACTGGATAACCGGTGCCGGATGAATCAGCCGTCTACCGTGGGAATCAACTGGAAATGGCGTCTGAAAGAAGAGGATTTGACAGAGGAGCTTCAGAAGGATATTTATGATATAACGCTGCGCTACGGCAGAATGAACTGGAGCTGAAAAAAAAGGTTTCTTCAGAAGAAACCAGCAGAAAATAAGACAGGGGCAGCAGAAGCCGGATGAAAAGATAACCGGGCTTCTGCTGCCCCTGCTGTTTCTCCGGACGTACCGGAGGGGAAGGGCTTACATAACAATCAATTCGTAGTCGCGGCTTCCCAGACCGATTTTTTCTGCGTGCTCCAGACAGGATTTCCATTCAGATTCCGGTGTGGAATTCTTGAAGTGATCGTGGTGATCGTGGAAATGAGGATCTGCCAGATGATCGGAAAGCTGGCTTCCCGGCATGGGGTCAGCGGCCAGACAGGCATCTGCGCAGGCCTGATCCAGAGCCAGGGGATCAAAGGATGCAAACATTCCCAGGTTGGGAAGAATCGGCGCGTCGTTTTCGCCGTGGCAGTCACAGTTGGGGGAGACATCCACGACCAGAGAAATATGGAAGCAGGGGCGTCCGTCTACCACAGCCTTGGCATACTCTGCCATGCGGTAATTTAAAAGCTCTACAGCATCGTCACTGTCAAAAACAATGGCATCAAAATTGCAGGCGCCCAGACAGCGTCCGCAGCCGACGCAGTGTTCCTGATCCACATGCATTTTCCGGGAAGCTTCATCAAAAATCAGACCGCCGTTTGCACATTCCTTCTGGCATTTGCGGCATCCGCGGCACAGAGGCTCTTCGATATGGGGCTTTCCGCTGCAGTGCTGCTCGGTCTTTCCGGCGCGGGAGCCGCAGCCCATGCCGATGTTTTTAATGGCGCCGCCGAAGCCGGTCATTTCGTGGCCCTTAAAATGGGTCAGGCTGATAAATACGTCAGCATCCATAACAGCACGGCCGATTTTTGCATTTTTCACATATTCTCCGCCGTTTACAGGAACATCAATGTCGTCAGTTCCCTTTAAGCCGTCGCCGATAAGGATGGGACAGCCTACAGAAAGCGGGGAAAATCCGTTTTCCCAGGCACACTCCAGATGCTCCAGAGCATTTTTACGGCTGCCGGGATACATGGTGTTGCAGTCTGTAAGGAAAGGCTTTCCGCCCAGCTCCTTGACAACGTCGGCAACTGCCTTGGCGTAGTTGGGACGGAGATAGCTGATATTGCCCAGTTCGCCGAAATGCATCTTAATGGCAACAAATTTGCCATCCATATCAATCTGTCCGATTCCGGCTTTTTTAATAAGCTTTTTTAATTTGGTGGGAAGTCCGTCACCGAAGGCAATGGTGCGGAAGTTGGTAAAATAAACTTTTGATTTTTCCATGGTAAAAGCTCCTTTGCTTGTTAGTAAGTATCTTGGGAAAAACAACTATATTTGATTTTATTACAAGTGAGAAAAAATATCAATCACAGTTTTTCTCCGGTAATAAATCTGTAAGAGAAAATTCCGGAATTCTCAATAGCAATCAGAGAAAGGTTCTGTTATACTGTGGGCATAAAGAAAGAAAAGGAGCGATACCAACATGAGAAGAGAGACAAAAAAAGCAGCTGCAGCAGTTTGCATGATAGGATTATTGACAGCCGCAGGAAGTATCTGCGCATTTGCCCAGTCCCCGACTCTGACCGCGGGCAGTTCCGCAGTGGAGCTGAATGCCGGAGGACCGGCCGGTGAGAGAGAGACGACCGCTCCGGAAAAGATCCGCATCTGGGGCACCGTAACATCCGTTGAGGAGAACAGAATTGTTCTGAATAACCAGTCCGGCGCTTCCTTTGAAGGCGAGATGGTACTTCACATTTCCGATGAGACAACAAAGGTGCTGGGAGCAGTGGACGGTCTTCCCCTGAGCCTTTCCGATATTCATGTGGGAGACAGCGTTTATGCTTATATTGGACCGGCCATGACACTGAGTCTTCCGCCGCAGACTGCAGCAGAGATGATTATTGCAGGAATTCCGGCAGATTTTAAGGTTCCGGAGTATATTACCGTAGATTCCATGACCTGGAATGAGGATACCAGCTGGACTCTGGTTTCCAGTGAGGGAACCACTTACCAGATTCCGGGAGAGTGCCCGGTGATTCCGTATCTGACCCGCCAGATGGTTTATCTGCCGGATGTGACAGAGGGACGGGAGCTGCTGATCTGGAGTAATGCAGAGAATGTGGGACAGAAGCTGGTTCTGTTTAACGAATAGGAAATTTCCAGCGAAAAAGAAGCGCCGGACGGAAGAATGATCCTGGCGTCTTCTTTTTTACTCCACTACTTGACATTGCATAGTAGTAGGTATAATATAGTATTGTAAAAATAAGGATACCCAGGAAGGACATGGTACGAGGATGAACGCGCAGTTGAAAAAAGGAGTTCTGGAGCTGATCGTACTGGAGTCAGTCCGTCAGAAGGATATGTATGGTTATGAACTGGTGGAAGAGGTTTCCAAGGTTGTGGATGTGAATGAGGGCACGATATATCCCCTGTTGAAGAGGATGACCAACGAGCATTATTTTGAAACCTATCTGCGGGAATCAACAGAGGGTCCGCCGAGAAAATATTATCACCTGACGGCAGCAGGCGTTCTTTACAGAGACAGCCTGGAGCAGGAGTGGAATCAGCTGACAGAAAAGGTTGGAGCGTTTTTAAAGGAGTGCAGACATGGATAAGAAAACATTTATCAGCGAGCTGGAGCAGGCTCTTTCTGTTCTTCAGGAGGAAGAGCTTCAGGACATTATGGAAGAGTATGAGCAGCATATTGACATGAAGGTGCAGAACGGGCTGACTGAGGAGGAGGCGATTGCAGATTTCGGAAATTTGAAGGATCTGACCTCAGAGATTCTGGAGGCCTATCATGTGCGGGGAGATTATGCGTCAGTCCGGGAAGAGACTGGTAAGAGCCGGTTTTCCTCGATCCGGGCAGGAAAAGCAAATCCGGGGGAAGGCGTGAAGCGGGGACCGGATATTCGGAAGGCGGGAGCAGATTTTCGGAATTTCTGTGTCAGCCAGGGGAAAAAAGCAGGAGCCTGCTTCCGGAACTTTTCAGGAAAGGAAACGGGAGATAAGAACGGAGGAGAGGAAGTCCCGGAGAATGAAGACATCCGTCTGGAAAATGCGTCCGGCGCTGGAAGCGTTTCTGCAGGACGGCGTCCGGCGGGCATTTGGCGGACTTTTTGCAGGTGCGTCAGACAGGTGAAGGATTTTACTGTCTCATGGTTGAAAAGAGGTTGGAGAATGACGGGACGTCTTTTGCGCGCCGGATGGCAGCTGGCTCTGAAATGGGGCGGCCGTCTCTGGGACGGTTTGCTCTGGTGCACCGGACATGGCACCCGGATTGCCGCTGCCTGTTTCCGGATTGTATGGAACTGCGGCTGGATTTTCTTTGCTGTATTGTGCGGGGCCGTGGGCATCGGAACTCTTTTTGGACTGGGGATGCTGGCGGTGCTGCTGGCTCAGGGATATCCTCTGGCGGGAGTTACCCTGGGGCTTTTCGGATCGAATATAAGTCTGTTTTCTGCAGCGGGACTGGGACTGAGTTTCATCTGGAGAAAGAAAAGAACCGAAATTTCTCTGAAAATGGAAGGAAGAGAAAGGGAGGCCGGTCTGTACGGGGACTGCGGCTTTGGAGAGGAGGAAGAGCATGCGTAAGATACAGAAGATTCTTTTGGGAGGTTTTCTGGCAGGCGTTCTGATCTGCGGTGTTGGAGCAGGAACTGCCATAGGGGAGTATTCCTCTCTGAATTATCTGGGAGAGAGAACCCTTGGAGAAGAGAAGCTGGTAACAGAGAATTTTGACTATACATTTGACCCGGAGCTTGGGGCAATTCGCCTTCATCCCTCCTGGTACGGGGGAAGGGAGACAGCAGGGATAGAAACTGATGCTTCCGTTCCGGAAAATGTGATCCGCTATGAGATCACCTACCTGCCGGAAACCATAGAGCCGGAGCTGATATTCAGGCCCCGGAATGTGGAAGAGAGTTTGACTGAAGAGAGCGAGCCGGAAGAGACTGCGGAAGAGGAAACTGCGGCAGAAGAAAACGCAAATCTGCGGATTCAGGGTGATCTTCTTCTGGAAACATGGTATCATGGAGATCTGGGGATCTGGATGGAAGCAAAGGATCAGATTCTTGCTGATTTGAAGGACGGCAGGATTGCCGGATACCAGGTTCCTCATATCAAAGAAATCACAATAAAGGTAAATCCCGTTACGGCTCCTTATGTGATTTTCCATTTTCAGGAATAAAAGGATAAAAAGACGGACAGCGGAGGCAGTACGGGAACCGCTGGCGTCTGAAGGAGAAAGTTATGAATCTGAGAGCAGATTTCCATACGCATACAACATTCTGCGATGGGAAAAATACACCACGCCAGATGACAGAGGCCGCTTTTCGGAGGGGACTGACGGATTTCGGCATTTCCGGACACGGAGATTATTCTTTCTGTGAACCCGGTTTCGGAATGAATGACCGGGCGCTGGAGGAATACAGAAGAGAGCTGGAGCTGCTTCGTGAGGAATACCGGGGGAAAATGAATCTTTATATTGGAATTGAGCTGGACTGTCTGGGGCCGGTTCAGCAGGCAGAGTATTCCATAGGTTCTACTCACTGTGTAGAAAAAAACGGAGAGTTTATTTCTGTAGATGATACGGAGGAGAAGCTGACAGAGGCAGTGGATCGTCTCTGGAAAGGCGACTGGTACGCCTTTATCCGGGATTATTATGAGCTGGAAGCGACGGTATGGGACAGAACCAGGTGTACCTGGATTGGACATTTTGATCTGCTGACGAAATTTAACGAAGACGGAAAGTATTTTGATGAAACCTGCGATGACTATCTGGAGCCGGCTCTGGCAGCCATGAAATATCTGCAGCAGGCAGAGGTTCCTTTTGAAATCAATACCGGGGCCATAGGGCGGAAATACAGGACAGCGCCCTATCCGTCTTCCATTCTTCTGAGGGAGCTTTGCCGGATGGGAGGAAGGATTATTATTAATTCTGACAGCCATAGTACCGAGCATATCTGCGGAAGTTTTCAACTGGCGCAGAAGCTTGCCTGGGACTGCGGATTCCGCCGGGTAAGCGTGCTGAAGCCGGGAGGAGGATTCCGGGAGATAGAGCTGTAGAAGCGTTTTTATGTCATAGGACGCACTTTCCTATGACATAAAAAAATCGAGCATCTGTTAAAAAAACAGATGCTCGATTAATATTTTACAGCCCATAAGAATCAGAACAGTTCCGCCAAAAATTTCAGCCTTTGCCTTATACCGGCATCCGAAAACAGTTCCCACCTTTACGCCGATGCCGGACAGGATAAATGTGGTGCAGCCGATAAAGGAGATGGCAGGAAGGATGTCTACCTGAAGAAATGCAAAGGTAACGCCAACGGCCAGAGCGTCAATGCTGGTGGCAACAGCCAGAATCAGCATATCGCCGGCGGCCAGGGAGGCATTGCAGGATTCCTCCTCCTCGGACAGGGCTTCCCGTATCATGCTGATACCGATGATTCCCAGAAGGATGAAGGCAATCCAGTGGTCGTAGGAAGTGATGGCCTGCTGAAATCGAATGCCGAGAAAATAGCCAATCAGCGGCATCAGACCCTGAAATCCGCCGAAATAAAGGCCGACAATCACGGCATTTTTCAGACTCATGGTGCGCATGGACAGTCCCTTGCAGATGGAAACGGCAAAGGCATCCATGGACAGTCCTACGGCAATGATGAAAAGCTCAATCAGTGACATGTAAAAACCTCCATGCATTTTCAGATTATTCTTATAATATAATTATTACATATTATTCCAAAATTCTGATTTTCTTGTTATAAATCCGCTTAAACAGAATTGAAGTAAGCAGAGTGGAAATAATCTCCGCCATGGGGAAGGCAAACCATACTGCGTTCAGTCCCCAGACATGAGAGAATACATAAGCCAGAGGAAGAATACAGAGAAGCTGTCTTGCCACGGAGATAATCAGGCTGTACACACCGTTTCCCAGGGCCTGGAAGACAGAACCTGTAATAATACAGTAGCCGGCAAACAGGAAGCTGAGGCTGATGGTGCGCAGAGCCGGAATTCCCATTTCCAGCAGGCTGTCTGACGCATTGAAAAGCATCAGGAGCTGAGGGGTGAATACCTGGAAAACAGCCAGTCCCAGAAGCATAATGCTGATGGCAATGGCGATGCTCAGCTTGGCAGTATCCATAATTCTTTTTTTGCTGCGGGCTCCGTAATTGTATGCGATAATCGGGATCATACCATTGTTCAGGCCGAAAATCGGCATAAAAATAAAACTCTGAAGCTTGAAATAAATACCAAGGACGGTTACTGCAGTAGCGGAAAAGCTGATAAGAATCAGGTTCATTCCGTAGGTCATGACAGAGGTAATGGACTGCATGATAATAGACGGAAGTCCGACGGAGTAAATAATCCGGATGATTCTCATGTCAGGACGGAAGCCACGCATATTAATGCTGACATCGTGGTTTTTTTTCAGATTGAAATACAGAGCCAGGAACATGGCAATAATCTGTCCGATGACAGTTGCAGCTGCAGCGCCGCTGATTCCCATGGCCGGACATCCCAACAGACCGAATATCATAATGGGATCCAGAACGATGTTAATAATAGCACCGATGCCCTGGGAATACATGTTGTAGATGGTTCGGCCGGTGGACTGAAGGATTCGTTCCAGAATGATTTCTCCAAAGATTCCGAAGGAGAATACCGTACAGATTTCCAGATACTGTGTTCCGTATTCAATAATAAGCGGATCCGAGGTCTGGCTGGAAAAATAGGTATGGGCTCCGAAAAGTCCGAACAGAAGGAAGGCCAAAGCCCCCAGAATTGCCAGGAAGATACCGTTTACTGCAGCGAGACGGGCTTCTTCCTGTTTCCCTTCACCGAGAGAGCGGGACAGAAGAGCATTGACGCCGACACAGGTTCCGGTGGAAACCGCTATCATCAGGCTCTGAACCGGGAAGGCCATGGATACAGCTGCAAGAGCAGCCTCGCTGATCTGCGCCACGAACACGCTGTCAATGATGTTGTAGAGTGCCTGCACCAGCATGGAAATAATCATGGGCAGAGACATGGAAATAAGCAGCCGGTTAACGGGCATGGTTCCCATTTTGTTTTGCTCCGGCTGCCTTGACATAGTTGTACTTGACATATTTTCTCACCTTTCTTTCCTGCACATTCTACTATAATTTTGAGAAATGTGTCAATAGAAGGCGGAAAGAATTTGTCCGGAGTGCCTTTGTGAAAAAATTCCAAAATCGCTTTGTAAAACAGGGGCGGACAAATGTTTTTTTACGAAAAACACTTTTTTTTCAAAAATAGATTGTAAAACAGGAAAATTTCGTGTAAAATCAAACACTGAACCTGATATATGTAAAGGGTGACGAGAAGAATAACGAGAACGAAGGTGGAAACCCGTATGAGGAGGAAGAAAAAGATGCAGCCGTACGCAGAGATGAGCAATGAAGAACTGCAGGCACTCAGAAAGCAGCTGTCTGCACAGTATAAGGAATATCAGGGTAAGGATTTGAGACTGGATATGTCCCGCGGCAAGCCCAGCGTTGAGCAGCTGGATCTGTCTATGGGCATGATGGATGTGCTGAGCAGCAATGACGACCTGACCTGTGAGGATGGCACAGACTGCCGTAACTACGGTGTGCTGACAGGTATCAAGGAAGCAAAAGAGCTGATTGGAGATATGATGGAGGTATCCCCTGAGAATATTATTATTTACGGGAACTCCAGCCTGAATGTTATGTTTGATACCGTATCACGTTCCATGACCCATGGCGTGATGGGAAGCACTCCCTGGTGCAAGCTGGATAAGGTAAAATTCCTCTGTCCTGTACCGGGATATGACCGCCATTTTGCAATTACAGAGTATTTTGGCATTGAGATGATCAATGTGCCCCTTCTTGGAAACGGTCCGGACATGGATCTGGTAGAAAAGATGGTGGCTGAGGATGAGAGCATTAAGGGAATCTGGTGTGTGCCCAAATATTCCAATCCTACCGGAAACAGCTATTCCGATGAGACTGTGCGCCGTATGGCACGGCTGAAGCCGGCAGCTCCGGACTTCCGTATTTACTGGGATAATGCTTATGGAATGCATCATCTGTATGATCACGATCAGGATCATCTGATTGAGATTCTGGCTGAGTGTAAGCGCGCAGGAAATCCGGATTTGGTTTACAAATTCTCATCTACATCAAAAATCAGCTTCCCGGGTTCCGGAATTGCAGCTATTGCAGCTTCCCGCAACAACCTGGAGGATATTGAAAAGCAGTTAAAGTTCCAGACCATTGGACATGATAAGGTAAACCAGCTGCGCCATGTCCGCTATTTCAAGGATATTCATGGCATGGTAGAGCATATGCGTCTTCATGCAAATGTAATGCGCCCCAAATTCGAGGCTGTGATTCGGATTCTGGAGCAGGAGCTGGGCGGACTGAATATTGGAACCTGGACACAGCCCAAGGGCGGATATTTTATCTCCTTTGATTCTCTGGACGGCTGTGCCAAGTCTATTGTTGCCCGCTGCAAAAAGGCTGGACTGGTGATGACAAGTGCAGGTGCAACCTATCCTTATGGAAAGGATCCCCATGACAGCAATATCAGAATTGCGCCCTCTTATCCGCCGTTAGGAGATCTGGAGCTGGCTATGGAGCTGTTCTCTCTCTGTGTGAAGATTGTCAGCATTGACAAGATTCTGGAAAACAGGAAGAATGCAGCAGAAGAAGGAAAAGCAGAAGCGTAAACAGAGAAAAGGAAAGCTCCGAAAAAGCAGGGAGCAGGAACGGAAGAATACGCAAAATAAAATATAAAGAAAATGACAGGAATGCCTTTTCTGGAAGAAGGGATGAAGAATCTCTTCTTTCAGGAAAGGCATTTTTATGTTAAGAAGCCGTCAAGAATACTTAATATAGAAGGAAGGGAACTGTTCAGGGGGACTGCGACCTGCTATACTATGCAAAACAAGAGGAAACAGAACGCCAACAGGAGGAAGAATATGGGGAAAACAGGATTTTCACTGGAAAAAAAGGTAAAGTGGATTGCTGTCTGCGCCGGGGCAGTTGTTTTTGTTTCCATGGGAGCCAATCTTCTGGTAACCTGGTTCGGCCTGGGCGGTTTTGGATCGATTCTGGAAAATAACGCAGGCAGTCTGGCCTTCTGGTCTGCCATAGATGAAGAAAGTGTGGCCTTTGAGCACTATGTCAGCAGCTCAATGCCGGAGGAACGGAAGCGCTTTCTGGAGGCAAGGGAAGCTACCCGGGAAAGTCTGGAGGCCCTTCCCTTTGATTACAGGGAGGCAGGGGAGGAGCGGTATGCCCGAATCTGGTCGATCCGGAATATGTATGATACGTATGAAAAGGAACTGAAAGTTTTTGAAAATACTGATCGGCAGGAACCGGAGTATGTGGAACGGCTGTACCGAATCTACCGGGTTCAGATGTATATGAAGGATCGGGCAGGTCAGCTGGAGCAGATAACTGTGGCAGACGGAAATGAAGAGTACGAGAGAAACAGGTTTTTGTTTTCCATTCTTCCGGCAGTCAGTATTCTCTGGGGAGCGGGCGCCCTCTGGATGGTCTGGCAGTTAAACAGAACCGTGCGCCGCAAGATTGTGGAACCGGTGGTGATGCTGGCGGGGGAGGCAGAGAGGATTGGAAGAAATGATTTTTCCGGTCCGGAGCTTCAGTCAGAGGGGGAGGATGAGATCGGCCTTCTGATTCGCTCCTTTAATAAAATGAAGGCGGCCACCAGCGGCTACATAGAGGCGTTGAAGGAGAACCATGAAAAGGAAAGGCAGCTGGAGGCCGTGCGCCTGCAGATGCTGAAAAGTCAGATTAATCCGCATTTTCTGTTTAATACATTAAATATGATTGCGGGAACTGCCCAGATTGAGGATGCGGCGGCAACGGAAAAAATGATTCATGCTTTAAGCCGCCTCTTTCGCTATAATTTGAAATCAAAGGCTTCCGTCATGCCGCTGGAAAGGGAGCTTCGCGTTGTACAGGACTATATGTATCTGCAGCAGATGCGGTTCGGGAAGAGGATTCAGTATTTTACAGACTGTTCTCCGGAAACGCTGGAAATCCTGGTTCCCTCGTTTATGCTTCAGCCTTTGGTGGAAAATGCGGTTAAGCACGGTCTTTCTGCCAGAAGCCGGGGCGGAAAAATTCTGGTAAGGGCCTGGAAGGAGAAGCGGCGGTTGTGGATATCCGTGGCAGATACGGGAGAAGGGATGGATACAGAGAAGCTTGAGGCAATCAAAAAGGCGCTGAAAGAGGGCGATGAGCAGGGAACGGGAATCGGAGTCGGAAATATTTACCGGCGGATTCATGCCATGTACCGGGACGGAGAAATGTTTCTTTACAGCAGGCCGGGATGCGGAACGGCTGTGCAGCTGGCATTTACGCCGGAGCATTACAAGGAGGAAAAACAGTGAATCAGGAAAATGATAAAAAAGAGAGTTACAAGGTGCTGCTGGCTGATGATGAGCAGATTGAGCGAATGGCGCTTGCCAGAAGGCTTTTGAAGCGGTTCGGGGAAAGTCTGGTGATTTTGCAGGCCGTGGACGGGACAGAAGCCATTAAGCTCTGTTCTCAGGAGGGCTGCCAGATTGTGATTATGGACATCTCCATGCCGGAGATGAACGGTGTGGAGGCGGCAGAGCAGATTCGAAGGCTGGACGAGGGCTGCGAGATTATTTTCCTGACTGCTTATGATGAATTTTCCTATGCCAAGCGGGCCATTGCCATTCATGCCCTGGATTATCTGCTGAAGCCATGCGAGGAGGAGGAGCTGACTGCTGTGATGGAGGAGGCCATGCGGCGACTCCGGAGAAGAAGGCAGTTTGAGGAGCTGAACAGGACGGACGCAAGCGCCGGGGAGTCCCGGCAGGAGGCGATTGAGGGAGAGGAGTTTAAGGATGAGGCGGATATGGAGGAGCCGGATCGTCTGGGACAGGCGGCGGAGAAGATCCGGCGGTATATCCGGAAAAATTATATGAGAGATATTTCCATGCAGGATGCGGCCCGGATGATGAATTACTCCGATGCCTATTTCTGCAAGCTGTTTAAGCAGTGTTTTGACCAGAATTTTACAGCCTATCTGACTGGTTTCCGGATTCAGGAGGCAAGGAGACTTCTTCAGGAAAAGAGTGTCAGTGTCAGGGAGGTCAGTATGCTGGTAGGGTATTATGATGCAAATTATTTTGCCAAGGTATTTAAACGGATTACGGGAATGAATCCTTCCGAGTACAGGGACAGTGTGTGGAGACAGCCTTGAAATACAGGGACAGTGTGTGGAGACAGCCTTGAAATTCAGGCCCGGTAAGTGGAGGAAGCCTTGAAATTCAGGCCCGGTAAGTGGAGGAAACCTTGATTTTCCGACCCGGAAGGCGCAGAGAATATGACAAAATTTTCTTCCTGCATGTCAAATATTTACGGTATCAATCCGGCGTTCCTTTCTTTATACTGATTTCATAAACAATTTACAGGAATACAGAAAGGAAGTAGTGACGTGAGGAAAATGATGAAAAAGCTGGCGGCGCTTGCTCTCGGCGGGGCCGCAGCAGTGGCTCTGACAGGCTGCGGTTCTCTGACAGGCGGCAAGCGGATTGTCCGTATTTCTCATGCTCAGGCAGAGACACACCCGGAGCATCTGGGGCTTCTGGCCTTTAAGGAGTATGTAGAAGAAAATCTTGGGGATAAGTATGAGATTCAGATTTTCCCCAATGAGCTGCTGGGCTCTGCCCAGAAGGCCATTGAGCTGACACAGACAGGAGCGATTGATTTTGTAGTGGCAGGTACAGCCAATCTGGAAACTTTTGCTGATGTGTATGAGATTTTCAGTATGCCGTATCTGTTTGATTCTGAAGAGGTGTATCAGGCAGTAATGCAGGATACCGACTACATGGAAAAAATCTATGCGTCCACAGATGAGGCCGGTTTCCGCGTGGTGACCTGGTACAATGCAGGAACCCGTAATTTTTACGGAAAGAGTCCGATTCAGACACCTGAGGATCTGAAGGGCAAGAAAATCCGTGTACAGCAGAGCCCGGCCAGTGTTGCCATGGTACAGGCCTTTGATGCGGCTGCTGCGCCCATGGGCTTCGGAGAAGTATATACGGCTATCCAGCAGGGCGTCATTGACGGAGCGGAGAACAATGAGCTGGCTCTGACCAATAACAAGCACGGCGAGGTTGCCAAATATTATTCCTACAATAAGCATCAGATGGTTCCGGACATGCTGGTAGCCAATCTGAAATTCTTAAACAGCCTGAGCGACGAGGATTATCGGATCTTTAAGGAGGCGGCTGCTCTTTCTACAGAGGTGGAACTGGAAGAATGGGAGAAGAGCATAGAAGAGGCGAAGCAGATTGCCGCAGAGGACATGGGCGTGGAGTTTATTGATGTGGATGTGGATGCATTTAAACAGAAGGTTCTTCCGCTTCACGATACCATGCTTCAGGAAAATGAAAAGATTCGTGATTTTTATGATCACATTCAGGAATTCAATCAGAAAGCAAAGGGGGGAGAATAGGATGGAAGCGATGCATAAAGCAAAAGCAGGAATTATGAAGGGTCTGGGAATCGTGATTATTGCGTTGTTTGTGTTTATGACCCTGATTGGCAGCTACCAGATTGTAACCCGCTATTTCTTTAATAAACCGAGTACGGTATCAGAGGAGCTTCTGACCTATTCCTTTACCTGGATGGCTCTGCTGGCATCAGCCTATGTTTTTGGAAAACGGGATCATATGAGAATGGGATTTCTGGCGGATCAGCTGACAGGAGCGCCGAGAAAATACCTGGAAATCGGAATTGACCTTCTTTCTTTCCTTTTGGCAGCAGTCGTAATGGTATACGGCGGCATAGCGATTACCAAATTGACCATGATTCAGAAAACCGCCTCTTTACAGGTGCCCATGGCCTATATCTATGTGATTGTGCCGGTGACAGGAGCGCTGATTATGATTTTCAGCATTATGAATGCCATTGATGTGGCCCACATGGAATTTAAGGAGAAGGGGGAGGTAAGATTATGACAATCGCAGTTGCCTGCGGGCTGATTATTTTAGTGCTTCTTGTAATAATGCTGCTGGCCGGTGTACCGATTGCAGTGGCTCTGGCAGTGTCGTCAATCGGAGCGATTCTTCCGGTTCTGGATATGGGAGCTTCTGTGCTTACGGGCGCTCAGAGAATTTTTTCCGGTATTTCCGTATTCAGCCTTCTTGCCATTCCGTTTTTTATTCTGGCAGGAAATCTGATGAACAAGGGCGGAATTGCAATTCGCCTGATTAATTTTGCAAAAATCTTTACGGGAAGCATTCCCGGCGCTCTGGCTCATACCAATGCCGTTGCCAATATGCTTTTCGGCGCAATCTCCGGTTCCGGTACAGCAGCAGCCTCTGCTATGGGATCGATTATCGGACCGATTGAGGAAGAGGAGGGCTATGACAGAGCCTTCTCTGCAGCAGCCAATATTGCAACAGCGCCCACGGGACTTCTGATTCCGCCCAGTAATGTTATGATTACCTATTCTCTGGTCAGCGGCGGAACCTCTGTGGCAGCTCTTTTCATGGCAGGTTACATTCCCGGTATTCTCTGGGGTCTTGCCTGCATGGTGGTTATCTATATCTTTGCAAAAAAGAAAGGATACCGCAGTACGAAGAAGTTTACTTTAAGCGAGAAAATGAAGGTGTTTCTCCAGGCAATTCCCTGTCTGTTTATGATTGTTGTAGTAATCGGCGGTATTATTTCCGGTATTTTTACAGCAACAGAGGGAAGCGTTGTAGCAGTTGTGTACAGCATGGTGCTGTCAGTGTTCTTTTACAAATCTATCAAGCCGTCTGAGCTGCCGAAAATCTTTCTGGACAGCGCAGAGATGACAGGTATTATTATTTTCCTGATTGGCGTTTCCAGTATTATGAGCTGGGTAATGGCATTTACAGGTATTCCGACTGCGGTGTCTGAGGCAATGCTGGGAATCAGCGACAATCGATATGTGATTCTCTTCATTATTAACATTCTTCTGCTGATTGTGGGAACCTTTATGGACATGACTCCGGCCTGTCTGATTTTTACACCGATTTTCCTTCCGATTTGTCAGGCGCTGGGAATGAATACCATTCACTTTGGTATCATGATTATCTTTAACCTGTGTATCGGAACCATCACTCCGCCTGTGGGAACGACCCTGTTTGTCGGCGTAAAGGTGGGAAAGACGAAGATCGAGGAGGTAATCCGGCCTCTGCTGGCATATTTTGCAGCGATTTTTATTGTTCTTTTGATGGTATCTTATATTCCGGCCCTGTCCATGTGGCTTCCGGGACTTCTGGGATATGTATAAATTAAGACGAATAGAGAAAAAGAGGATGCGCATACGGCATCCTCTTTTCGATCTTTACCAGGTTGCTACTACAGTTTCACCGGCAGAAGCAGTCATGCCGGTTTTAAAGTCCAGAGCCGGGAGTGCCGGATTGTCCAGTGCAATCAGGATAACATCGGCACACAGACCTTTGGATTCCACCAGAGCCTTGTCAAAGGTGATCAGCTTGTCACCGGCTTTTACCTTCTGTCCCATGGAAATATGGGAGGTGAAGCCTTCGCCGTTTAAGGATACCGTATCAAGACCAATGTGAATCAGCAGGTCAAAGCCCTCGGCAATGCGGATGCCTACCGCATGGTTGGTTCCCTCCATGGTAACGGAAATCTCTCCGTCAACAGGTGCAACTACAACGCCGTCTGTGGGATGGATGGCAATGCCTTTGCCTAACATACAGGAGGAGAAAACATCGTCCTTTACTTCAGTAACAGAAATCACTTCGCCATTCACCATGGCCTTTAATTCTTTTGGTTCGCTTTTCTTTTTAAAAAATCCAAACATGGCACTTCTCCTTGTATTTATTTTCGAAAATTACTACAAATATTTTACCACATCAGAAAGGGAGTTACAAGGTACATTCCCTTTACTTTTTGCTTTTCCTGCCCTATAATACAATAGACTACATGCAGGGAGAAAAGGTATGATAGAGAAAATTTGGAGAAAATTTGTAAACAGAGAAACCGTTTCCTATCTGTTTTTTGGAGTTCTGACCACGCTTGTAGACTGGCTCAGCTACTGGTATATGCGCCAGGGCGGCATGGATTACCGGATTGCAACAGCCCTGTCCTGGGTCGCGGCAGTTTTGTTTGCTTTTATAACAAATAAGCTGTTTGTTTTTGGAAGCCTGGATCTTCATCCGAAGAAGGTGTGGAGCGAGTTTGTTCCTTTTGTAATCTGCCGGGCAGCAACCGGAGTCTTTACCATGATCGCCATGATTGTTTTGGTGGACGGACTGGGAATCCGCCAGGATTTTATCTGCAAGATTGTGGTTTCAGCCATTTCACTGGTGCTTAACTATCTGTTCAGCAAGCTGTTCATTTTTAAATCAGAAAAGAAGCGGGAAAATCGTAAGTAAGGAGAAACCGGTTATGAAAGACGGGGAAATCGCCCGAACTACGAAAGAATTAGAGGATTTACTTATGGCAAATGAGAAAAAACAGAAGAGCCCGATGGAGGAGCTGCTGGCTGAGATGGAGTCGGCAGTGGCCCGGGTGGAGAAGCGGGGAACCGGGGGCCGAAGGAAAGATGAAAACGGCGGAGTCCGGAATTCGGAAAGAGAACGCCATGTGGCCTGGAAAACGGCAGCTTCCGGAGATTCCTATTTAGATGAAGATATACCGGATGAGTATTTTGACGAGGATCTGGAGCGGGTGTTATCCGGAAATTATCCGGATGAGGCAGACGGGATGCTTTTGGATGGATTTCCAGAAGAAAGCGGAAGTGATTTTCTGGAGGAATTTGAGGAAACCGACAGAAGCGGATTGCAGGAACAGGAATCAGAAAGTATCCGCAGCGAAGAAACTCTGGAGTGGACGATTCAGACAGAGGAGCCGGGAACAGGCGGCAGTTTCTGTGGAAATATTCCTGATGAAACAACTTCCTGTGGAAATATTCCGGAGAAGGGGCCGGAGCTGATTTCCCCGAAGCCGGTGAAAAAAAATGCGCCTGCCCGAAAAAAGACAGGAGTCCGGACGGCCGGACGCGGGATGATACGTCCGGGAGACGGACTTTTGGCTGCGTTTTTTGTTCCGGTTATGGTTCTGCTGATTATTTTTATTCAGAGAGGAATTTTTCCCTTTGGAGAAGAATCGTTTCTCAGGACCGATATGTATCACCAGTATGCCCCGTTTTTCTCTGAGTTTCAGTATAAGCTGACACATGGAGGAAGCCTGCTTTACAGCTGGGATGTGGGAATGGGAGTGAATTTTTCAGCGCTGTATGCCTATTATCTGGCAAGCCCTTTAAACTGGCTGCTGATTTTATGCCCGAAAAGTCTTGTAATTGAATTTATGACGTATTCGATTGTCATAAAGACAGGGCTTTCCGGTCTGGCTATGGCCTGGTATTTAAGAAAGCATTGCCATACCCGTGATTTTGGGATTGCCTTTTTCGGAATTTTTTATGCGCTGTCCGGATATATGGCGGCATACAGCTGGAATATTATGTGGCTGGACTGCATTATTTTATTCCCCCTGATTGTTCTTGGCCTGGAACGGCTGGTTCGGGAGGGAAAGGGCCTGATGTACTGCATGGCTCTGGGACTTTCTATTTTGTCCAACTACTATATTTCCATCATGACCTGTATTTTCATGGTTCTGTATTTCGGAGCTCTTCTGGTTCTGGACGAGGATATGAACTGGGAGAAGTTCATAGGAAGAACCTTCCGGTTTGCCGTGTATTCTCTTCTGGCCGGAGGTCTGGCGGCGGCAGTGCTTTTGCCGGAAATCTATGTGCTGCAGTCAACGGCATCAGGAGATGTAAGCTTCCCGAAAACCGTCAGCGAGTATTTTCCCATTTTTGATATGCTTGCCCGTCATATTGGAAATGTGCAAACGGAGACAGGGCTGGATCACTGGCCGAATCTCTACTGCGGTGTTGCAGTTCTGATGTTTTTTGTACTGTATCTGGCCTGCAGTAAGATCCGGGCAAAGGAAAAGGTTGTGACCTGTACGCTGCTGCTGTTTTTCCTGGCCAGCTTTTCCATCAATGTTCTGAATTTTATCTGGCATGGCTTTCATTATCCCAACAGTCTGCCCTGCCGTCAGTCTTATATTTATATTTTCCTGGTGCTGTCAGCCTGTTATCGGGCTTATACGCATCTGGATCAGATTCCCTGGAAACAGATTACCGGGGCATTTGCAGGAGCTGTGGTCTTTGTGCTTCTGGCACAGAAGCTGACAACAGAAGAGCATTTCCACTTTATTGTATTCTATGTGGCGATTCTTTTCCTGGCGCTCTATCTGGGCGTGATTTATTTATATAAGAAGGGAATCAGGTATCAGACCCTGGCAACGCTTCTGGCGCTGATTGTGGTTTCGATTGAGGCGGCAGTAAATATGACTGTGACCAGCGTGACCACTACCAGCAGAACGGCTTACACGGCAGATAACCAGGCTGTAGAGCGGCTGGTGGATTCGGTACAGCCCAACAAAACCTTTTTCCGTATGGAAAAGGTAAACAGAAAAACGAAAAATGACGGAGCCTGGATGCATTTCCCGTCAGTGTCTCTGTTTTCTTCAACAGCAAATGCAGATTTATCCAGACTGTTTAAGAAGCTGGGATGTGAAAGCTCTACAAACGCATACAGCATTACCGGGGGAACTCCTCTGGTAGATTCGCTGTTTTCTGTGAAATACGGTCTGTATTCGGAACAGCCGGATCCGTCGGAGCTGAGAACGGTGAAGGCTGAGGATGAGGGGGTATGGCTTTGTGAAAACACCTATACGCTTCCTCTGGGATTCTGGGTGGAGTCTGATTTTGAAGAACAGTGGAATCTGGATGCAGGAAAGCCGGCAGATGTCCAGAATAATCTGACCTCTGCTCTGAATACAGAGCCGGTGCTGGTTATGGTGCTGGATACGGTTTCTGACGGGAAAAAGGTGACCTTTACTCCGGAGACCGGAGGAGAGTATTACGCCTATACCGGAGGAAAGTCGGTTAAAAAAGTAAAAGCCACGACCTGGAAGGGAACCGAAACCTTTGATAATACGGACAGAGGCTATCTGGTGGAGCTGGGATACTGTGAAGCCGGAGAGGAAGTGGTTCTGGAGGCAGAAGAGGGCAGCGATTTCTGGGCGGATGTATACCGGTTTTCAGAAAACGGCCTGAAGGCTGTGTATGAGAAGCTGTCTGCCCATTCATGGGTTTTGAGCAGCTGGACAGACACCTCTCTGGAGGGAAGTATTTCCTGTGGGGAAAGCGGTCTGATGATGACAACCATTCCCTATGATGAGGGATGGAGAATCACTGTGGACGGTGTGGAGCAGCCGCCGGAAAAGATGCTGGATGCATTTATCGGTGTGAGGCTGACGCCGGGAAGTCATATGATTTCCATGCAATACAATCCAAAAGGACTGAAGCCCGGATGGATGATTTCTCTTGGAAGCCTGGTTGTGCTTTGCCTGATAGCTGCAGGCGGAAGATACTGGAGCCGGTATCAGGAGGAACTGGAATACGAAGAGCGGGCGGAAAAGAACCGGCCGGCAAGATAAAAACGCAAAATAAAGGAGACTGGATTATGAAGCTGTGGGGAGGACGTTTTACGAAGGAAGAGAATCAGCTGGTACACAATTTTAATGAATCTCTGTCCTTTGATCAGAAATTTTATCATCAGGATATTCAGGGAAGCATTGCTCATGTGACGATGCTGGCAAAGCAGGGAATTGTGTCAGAGGAGGATCGGGAGGCTATTATCGGCGGACTGAAGGGAATTCTGGCAGATATTGAATCCGGAAAGCTGGAATTTACAAAGGAGCATGAGGATATTCATTCCTTTGTAGAGGCCAATCTGATTGAACGCATTGGTGATGCAGGAAAAAGGCTTCACACAGGCCGGAGCCGCAATGATCAGGTGGCTCTTGATATGAAGCTTTACTGCCGTGATGAAATTGACGAGCTGGACGGACTGGTCCGGAAGCTTTTAGAGGAGCTTCTGGCAATTATGGAGGCGAATACGGATACCTTTATGCCTGGTTTTACCCATCTGCAGAAGGCGCAGCCGGTTACTCTGGCCCATCATGTAGGTGCGTATTTTGAAATGTTTTCCAGAGACCGGGGACGTCTTCATGATATCCGGGAGCGGATGAATTACTGTCCGCTGGGCTCCGGAGCTCTGGCAGGAACCACCTATCCCCTGGATCGGGAATATACGGCAGAGCTTCTTGGATTTTATGGCCCTACATTAAACAGTATGGATTCTGTTTCCGATCGGGATTATGTGATTGAGCTTTTATCTGCCCTGTCTGTGATTGCCATGCATTTAAGCCGTTTCAGCGAGGAAATTATTATCTGGAACAGCAATGAATACCGGTTTGTGGAGCTGGACGATGCCTACAGCACAGGAAGCAGCATTATGCCTCAGAAGAAGAATCCTGACATTGCAGAGCTGGTTCGCGGAAAGGCAGGCCGTGTGTACGGGGCTTTGATGTCCATGCTTACGGTTATGAAGGGAATTCCTCTGGCTTACGATAAGGATATGCAGGAGGATAAGGAGCTGACCTTTGATGCCATTGATACGGTAAAGGGAAGTCTGGCTTTGTTTACCGGAATGATTTCCACAATGACATTTAATAAAGAAGTGATGGAAAGCAGCGCGAAAAACGGCTTTACCAATGCCACAGATGCTGCTGACTATCTGGTGAATCACGGAGTTCCCTTCCGGGATGCCCATGGAATTGTAGGACAGCTGGTATTGTTCTGTATTGACCGGGGAATTGCCCTGGATGATATGACTCTGGAGGAGTTTCAGTCTATCAGCCCTGTGTTTGAGGAGGATATCTACGAGGCCATCAGCATGAAGACCTGTGTGGAAAAGCGTGTAACCATCGGCGCTCCCGGACAGGAGGCCATGAAGAAGGTAATTGAGATTTACAGAAAACGTCTGGAGGAAGAGGCGTAAAACAAAAACAGACATAGAACGGGAAGCGGAGGCTTTATGGAAGTTTAATGGAAGATTAGAGGAAACCCTATGAAAGCTTAGTGGAAGTTCAGTGGAAGTTCAGTGGAGGTTTAGCGGAAGCTCCGTGAAAGTTTAGCGGAATCTACGAGGCGGTTTACTGGATGCAGAATACCGGAGAGAGAATACGTACTCTGTTGAGAAAAGCTTAAAAATAAGAAAAGATAAGAAACAGAAGTCAGACCACAGGTTCTTTCATGGACCTGGTCTGGCTTTTTTGTATCATAAGAACGTTCATTCTGTGACACAAAAATGCTCTGCGAGGATGTGCCAAGGTATATTCTTTTTCGCCATTAGTGAAAGCTTCCAGGCGGAATTTTGTGGATTGAAGGACTATTTTTATAAGAGGTTTTCTGCCTGGATTTTCATAGAGCGGACATCCGATGCGTCTTGTTCACTGTGAGCAGGCAAGAAGATACATGGCTGAATTATTTATATACAGCCTATTTCTGTAGGGACCTCTGTGGGGATTTTGCATTTTCGAAGGAAAAAGCCGGATCCTGCAAAAACCGAAGCCAAGATTTTGCATTTTTGAAGGAAAAAGCCGGATCCTGCACAAACCGAGGCGAAGATTTTGCATTTTCAGAGGAAAAAGTCGAATCCTGCACAAACCGAGGCGAAGATTTTGCATTTTCAAAGGAAAAAGCCGAATCCTGCATAAACCGGGGCGAAGATTTTGCATTTTCAAAGGAAAAAGCCGGATTCTGCACAAACCGGGGCGAAGATTTTGCATTTTCGGAGGAAAAGGTCAGATTCTGCACAAACTGGGGCGAAGATTTTGCATTTTCAGAGGAAAAAGCCGGATTCTGCACAAACCGAAGTCAAGTTTTTGCATTATGAGAGGAAAAGTCAGGTTTTGCACAATTCCAGAGAAAGAAATTTTAGACTAAACTTAAAAGGGGGAACAGGTTTCTGAATTTTTATATCTGCCATAGGAGGGAGCAGACCTGTACCAGGGGGAAAAAGCAAGAGCTCGATGATATGAAAGCATTCCAGATACTACAAACAAAACAGTACCGCTGAGAAGTCTGTATGAAACAGACCATTCAGCGGTACTTTCTCTTCTATTTGTTATTGATTTTCAGATTACTGTACCAGGAATACTTCCTGCATAAAGGAGCCGTGCTGACGGGTCTGACCGTGAGTGTCGTAAAAGATATCAATGTGATTTCCCTTGACACCGCCTCCCCGGTCCTCTGCTGTATAAATCACACCGCCAATCATGACCTTGGAGCCCATGGGAATGACCCGGGGATCTACGGCGATGGTATGACCGGAGCGGGCAATGGCACCGCTGGAGGTGCGGCGTCCCCAGCCTTCAGAGCATTTGTAGCAGGGGCAGTAGGCTGTGGTACGGAACAGGCCCAGAGAACGCATTCCGGAATTCTGCTGGGGCTTTTCTGCTGCCGGAGCAGTCTCCTCAGCCGGAGCAGCCTCGCCTTTTACATAGGTCTTGGTGTTTTCAAACTCCTGGCCTTCAATCCAGCCCTGAATCTCATAGGAACCGTCGGGAAGGCTGTCCCAGTCCATGGGAATGCGGAAGCCGTGGTTTCCGTTGCCGATTCCGTTTTCTTTTAAGTCCTGACGGAAGGTACCGGCTGTGGGCTTGAAATCACCGACTACTTCGCCGGATTCCTTGTTGGTTACAGTCACATGTACCGGAACTGCAGTATTGGGAGTGGAAGAATCCCAGCCCCATCCCACAATCGTATTTCCCTCGAAGGCGTCAAAGAAGCCGTTGGCAGGCTGGCTGCCGTAGGCGGTAAAAGCACCTCCGAAGAGAAGACAGAAGGCAAGTCCAAGTGTTGCAAAAATCGTGTTGTTTTTCAACATAATAATCAATCCTTTCCTGCTCAGACCGGAACAGTGATATCCTGCATCGTTCTGCCTGTTTGAGGCGGGTGAGAAGCGTCTGGCTTCTGAAGCTTTACAGGGTCAAATGTTACCGGAATTTGCTACGAGGTTTTGCGGCAGATAGCTGCAAAACAAAAAATCAACAAAAGTTTCATACAATCTAAATATATGTAACAAATTTGTAATATATGAGCAACAAGTCCCTATTTTACATATTTTTTTTCATTTGTCAACAAAATGCGTAAAAAAGGAGCGGAAAACCTATATATGGTATCCGCTCGCACTATATCTTGTATGTATGGAATTGGATTGAGAGTTTTCTTCAGCAGGAAGGAATTGCAAAAACCTCCTGAATCTGCATGCCGTGGGCCTCGGCATCCTGGTGGCAGTCGTAAAAAATATCGATTATATTGCCGTTTACAGAGGAACCCATATCTTCAACTGTGTAGATAATCCCGTCTACCATAAGCTGTGTGCCAATAGGAAACAGATTCAGATCAGCAGAAAGTGTGTGTTCTGCCCGGGGCACTGTGCCGGCATAGGTGAGACTGTGGCCGCCGGAACATTGTTCGCAGTTGCAGTAACCGGTTGTGGTAAACATGCCGAGAGACACAAATTCGCCCTCCGTATCCTGAATATCTTCCGGAGTTTCGCTTAAAATAACTTCATCCTCTTCTTCAGAAGATTCTGAACCACATATAACAATAGAAGAAGTTTCGGTGGAAGCCCAGGCGGAAATGCTCAGGGACAGGGTGCATACGACAGCGGCGGAAAGCCGGAACAGATTCTGAAATATCATTTTTTTCATTGCTCAGTTACCTCTCAAACATCTGAAAATACGATTGTCAATGAGTTGCTGCACAGGTCTTATTATATATTACAAAAATGTTAAATGTCAACAATTTATTACAAAAATATGACACTGTAAATGGAGGTTTTGATGCCCGGTATGTTTCTCCCCGGCCGCTGCCGGAAGGCAGAAAGAGAAAGGAAGAAAGAACCTTCCGTTTTTGAAAGTTTTTTTGAAAAACCCTTGACAAATGTGTTGGCTTAAAGTATATTAAACACAGATGTTAGCACTCCTCACTCACGAGTGCTAATAACCCAAAAGAGAGGAGGCCGTCAGAATGGAGCTGGATGAGAGAAAGATTACAATATTAAAAGCAATCATCAAAACTTATCTGGAGACGGGAGAGCCGGTTGGTTCGAGAACCATTTCCAAGTATACGGATTTGAAGCTGAGTTCTGCGACCATCCGCAATGAGATGTCTGATTTGGAGGAGATGGGATATATCCTGCAGCCTCATACATCAGCAGGGCGGATTCCTTCGGATAAAGGGTATCGCTTCTATGTAGATCAGATTATGCAGGAGAAAGAACAGGAAGTGACAGAGGTCAAGGAGCTGATGATTCAGCGGGTTGACCGGGTAGAACTGGTACTGAAGAAGCTTGCACAGCTTTTGGCGGCAAACACCAATTACGCAGCTTTGATCAGCGGCCCTCAGTATCACAGAAACAAACTGAAGTTTATCCAGCTTTCCATGATGGATGACAGGAAGCTTCTGATTGTTACAGTGGTAGAGGGAAACCTGATTAAGAACACCATGGTAGATGTTCCAAGGAACATCAGCCGGGAGGAACTGCTGAATTTGAACATTCTTCTGAACAGCGCCTTAAACGGACTGACCATTGAGGAAATCAACCTGGATGTGATCAGCCGGCTGAAGGAGCAGGCAGGAGCGCACAGCGGTCTGGTGGATACGGTGCTGACAGAGGTTGCACGGGCCATCCGGGCTGATGAGGAGGACCTGCAGATTTATACCAGCGGAGCTACCAACATTTTCAAGTACCCGGAGTTAAGCGATGGAGATCGGGCAAGCGAGCTTTTAAAGGCTTTTGAGCAGAAGGATGTGCTTCAGGAGCTGATTACAGATGTGAATGAAGCTTCCGATGAGACAGGAATTCAGGTTTATATCGGAAATGAAACTCCGGTTCAGACGATGAAGGACTGCAGCGTAGTTACAGCAAATTATGATTTGGGCGAGGGAATCCGGGGAACCATCGGTATCATCGGTCCCAAGCGGATGGACTACGAAAAGGTTCTCGGCATTCTGAAGAATCTGATGAAGCAGCTGGATGCCACGTTTAAAAATGAGGAAAGGTGATAGACCATGAATCAGGATAATAAGAATGAAGAAAAGAACTCCTGTCAGCAGGAGCCGGAGACCGCAGAGGATGCGGTAAAGGCACCGGAGACAGAGAACGAAGAACATATGGAGAATCAGGCAGCGCAGGACGCCGGAAACGGAGAGGGCGCTGAGGAGACAGCCGGTGACCATACATCCCAGTCCGGCAGCAAAAAGGATTCCAAGGATGTTCAGATAGAAGAACTGCAGGATCGCCTGAAACGGCAGATGGCTGAGTTTGATAACTTCCGCAAGCGGACAGAAAAAGAAAAGGCTTCTATGTATGAGATTGGAGCAAGAGACATTATCGAAAAGATTCTGCCTGTGCTTGACAATTTCGAGCGGGGGCTGGCAGCCGTGCCGGAGGATGTGAAGGGTTCTTCCTTCGCCGAAGGCGTAGAAATGATTTATAAGCAGTTTGTGAAAACGCTGGAGGATGCCGGCGTAGAAGCAATCGAGGCAGTGGGACAGCAGTTTGACCCGAATATCCACAATGCAGTGATGCATATAGATGATGAGAATTTCGGGGAGAATGAGATTTCCCAGGAACTGTTAAAGGGCTACAAGTATCGTGGTACCGTGGTTCGCCACAGCATGGTACAGGTGGCAAACTGATTTTGAGCAATTATTTCATTTAGTATAGCAGGAGGAAAAAACTATGAGCAAGATTATTGGTATTGACCTTGGTACAACTAACAGCTGCGTAGCTGTTATGGAAGGCGGCAAACCGGTTGTAATCCCGAACCAGGAAGGTTCCCGTACAACCCCGTCTGTAGTAGCATTTACAAAGACCGGAGAGAGACTGGTAGGTGAGTCGGCAAAACGTCAGGCTGTTACCAACGCAGACCGTACCATCTCTTCCATTAAACGTCATATGGGTACCGACTACAGAGTAAACATTGACGGAAAGAACTACACTCCGCAGGAGATTTCCGCTATGATTCTGCAGAAGCTGAAAGCAGATGCAGAGGCATATCTGGGCGAGAAGGTAAGCGAGGCTGTTATTACCGTTCCGGCATATTTCAACGATGCACAGCGTCAGGCAACCAAGGATGCAGGTAAGATTGCAGGTCTTGATGTAAAGCGTATCATCAACGAGCCTACAGCAGCAGCACTTGCTTATGGTCTTGACAATGAGAAAGAGCAGAAGATCATGGTATATGACTTAGGTGGCGGTACATTCGATG
>OKSE01000023.1_pt1 | contig 84755 bp, 80 predicted proteins | sample 1633631 | NCBI WGS metagenome assembly OKSE01 (sample SAMEA3541555, study PRJEB24748) | human gut metagenome | biome: human gut; feature: human-associated habitat; material: faeces | place: China | collected 2012 | reverse complement strand
GTGGATATAACTCCAATGTAGTGAAGATGGTGACTGAAAACGAAGCCTTTACGAAGGAGAATATCCGGATCTATGCAATTGGAGGAAAAGGACTGGAACTTCTGAAACACAAAGGATATGATATTGTCGCTGATTATTCAGAGATGATCGAAGAACCGTCCTATGATGATGCGAAGAGTATTACCAAAAGACTTCTGACAGATTTTGAAAATGGTGAGATTGGTGAGATCTATCTGATCTACACATTTTTCAAAAATACGGTAAGTCACATTCCGACGATGATCAAAGTCCTTCCGGCAGAGGTGCAGGAAGAAGCAGAGAAGCTTATGAATGAGCTTATGGCTTATGCTGCCAACTTCAAACGTGAAAAAGTAAATGCAAAAGAACTTATTATTGGTATGAAGTGCGGTGGTTCTGACGGACTTTCCGGTATCACTGCAAACCCTGTAGTTGGTGCTTTCTCTGATCTGTTAGTAAGCAAGGGCGGAACTACTATTTTAACAGAGGTTCCGGAAATGTTTGGTGCAGAGACTCTGTTAATGAACCGCTGCGCAACTCCGGAGCTTTTTGACAAGACCGTAGCTCTGATCAACAACTTCAAGAACTACTTTACCAGCCACAACCAGACTATTTATGAGAACCCATCCCCAGGTAACAAGAAGGGCGGTATCTCTACTCTGGAGGATAAATCCTTAGGATGCACCCAGAAGTCAGGAAGTTCTTTAGTAAAGGGTGTATTAGAGTATGCGGAGCCAGTTAAGGTTAAGGGATTAAACCTCTTAAGCGCACCTGGAAATGACCTGGTAGCAGCAACTGCGCTGGCAGTATCCGGCGCTCATATGGTATTGTTTACTACCGGCCGCGGCACTCCGTTTGCTTCCCCTGTTCCAACTGTAAAGATCTCCAGTAACTCCAAGCTTGCAGGACACAAGTCCAACTGGATCGATTTCAATGCGGGACAGATGGTAGAGGATAAGACCAAAGAAGAACTGGCACAGGATCTGTTAAACTATGTATTGGAAGTTGCTTCCGGACGCAAGGTTAAATCAGAAGCAGCCGGTTTTCATGATATGGCAATCTTCAAACAGGGTGTAACTCTGTAAGTATTAGTGAACAAAACAGTTACGGTTCATGCGTTGCATGACCGGCAACGGAATTTGATCTGACTGTGCCAGGAAAACAAAAGCGCATCTTGTAATCTGTTTCAGGATGCGCTATACTAAAAGAAGAAAATCGTATATGCGTATAAGAAACATATATACGACCAAATACAAAAGACATATATGATCGACAGAACCTGATGCAGGAGGAACATAAATGAAATTAAACCGGACAACGCTGCGCACAGTGGATATACTGAAAATGGTTTCCAAAAAGCCGGATGGTATTACACTGGATGAGATCTGTGAGAAGTTAGAACTTCCAAAGACCAGCGCCTATGACATTATCACAACACTGGCACATACAGGTATGGTCCATGTGGTAAAGGGGCAGAAGCAGCGTTATACCATCGGACTTACTGCTTATCGTGTAGGAATTAATTATACAAATAACCTGGATTTTATCGGTACCATTGATCCTGTATTAAAAGCTTTTGCGAAAGAAGTGGGAAAGACCGTATTCTTTGGAGTGCGTTCAGATGACTCTATTGTTTACATCTGTAAATTTGAGCCGGAAAATCCCATTATCACAACAGCGACTGTAGGAACCAAGAACCCATTGTACTGTACTTCCCTTGGAAAGGCCATTATGGCAAATATGGAGCAGGAAGAGCGGGATGCCTTAGCAGACCGGATCAATTTCCGTCCCCATACCCAGCGTACCATTCAGGACAAGACTCATTTCATAGAAGAACTGGATCGGGTCCGGGAAAATGGATACGCCTTTGACGCAAGGGAGTTGGAGGAACATATGGAATGTGTAGGTTCCCCTGTTTTCGGCCCGGATGGGAATGTGATCGGGGCCATCAGTGTGTCCAGTCTTTACAAGCCTACAGAGGATTATGACGCCTTAGGAAGGCTGGTTTGCGAGAAGGCAAAAGCGCTTTCAAGACTTTTGGGATTTTTGGGTAAATAAAACAGGATAAAAGATAATAATTTATCTGTTTTGCTGTTGACAAATCCGTTGGTAACTATTAATATTTAAGTATAAATCGTAAATATGAAATTAATTCGTATTTACGAACCTCATCGAAAGAAGGAGAAGAAAAATGAAAAAAGAACATGTTTTAGCAAGACTGAAAGAAGACTGCCTGGTTGCTGTAGTACGTGCAAAGAATTATGAGCAGGGTGAGAAGGTAGTAGATGCTATTATTGAAGGTGGCATCAACTTTATCGAGCTGACCATGACTATGGATGACGGTGATCCAGTAGGCTTCATCAAGAAGATGGCTGACAAGTATAAAGACAATGACAAGATCGTGATCGGTGCTGGTACCGTTCTGGATCCAGAGACTGCAAGAGCTTGCATCTTAGCAGGTGCTAACTACATCGTAAGCCCAGGCTTAAATGTAGAGACCATCAAGCTTTGCAACCGTTACAGAGTACCAATGCTGCCAGGCGTTATGACTCCAAGCGAAGCTATTACCGCTATGGAAGCTGGATGCGATGTAATCAAGATCTTCCCAGGAAATATCGTAGGACCTGCAGCTATCAGCTCCTTCAAGGGACCTCTGCCACAGGGTGAGTTCATGCCATCCGGCGGTGTTGACGTAGACAACGTTGATAAGTGGATCCATGCTGGTGCATACGCAGTTGGTACCGGAAGCAGCCTTACAAAGGGCGCTAAGACTGGTGATTTCGCAGCTGTAACTGCAAAGGCTCAGGAATTCGTTAAGGCTGTAGCAGCAGCAAGAGCATAATTGTTAATAAATTTCTTACAGTTCAGCCATGCGCTGAACTGTAATATCAATTTTCACATATCTTAAGGAGAATATTAAAATGGCAAAGATTGTTACCATGGGCGAGATCATGTTAAGATTATCTACCCCAAATAATGAAAAATTTATCCAGGCAGATGAGTTTGATGTAAACTACGGCGGCGGCGAGGCTAACGTAGCTGTATCTTTAGCTAACTATGGTCATGACGTACAGTTCGTTACTGCAGTACCAGCTAACCCAATCGGTGAGTGCGCAGTAGCAGCTTTAAGAAAATACAATGTAGGTACAAAGTACATCGCAAGAAGCGGTGAGAGACTGGGAATTTACTACTTAGAGACCGGTTCTGCAATGAGAGCTTCCAACGTAGTTTATGACCGTGCACACAGCTCTATCTCTACTGCAACTGCAGATGAGTTCAACTTCGATGAGATCTTTGCTGATGCTGACTGGTTCCACTTCACCGGTATCACTCCAGCTGTCAGCGATGCAGCAATCGAACTGACTGAGGCAGCTTTAAAGGCAGCTAAGGCTCACGGCGTAACTGTTTCCGTAGACTTAAACTTCCGTAAGAAACTGTGGTCTTCCGAGAAGGCTCAGAAGGTTATGACCAATTTAATGCAGTACGTTGATGTCTGCATCGGAAACGAAGAGGATGCTGAGAAGGTTCTGGGCTTCAAGCCGGGCAACACCGATGTTACCTCCGGCGAGCTGGAGCTGGCTGGCTATGTTGACATCTTCAACCAGATGGCTGACAAGTTTGGCTTCAAGTACATCATCAGCTCCCTGCGTGAGAGCTACAGCGCTTCCAATAACGGCTGGTCCGCATGCATCATGGATGGTAAGACCCGTGAGTTCTATCATTCCAGAAAGTACTCCATCACTCCTATCGTTGACCGTGTAGGCGGCGGAGATTCCTTCGCAGCAGGTCTTGTTTGCGGTCTGTTAGACGGCAAGGATATGAAGGCAGCTCTGGAGTTTGCAGTAGCAGCTTCCGCTCTGAAGCACACCATTCCTGGTGACTTCAACCTGGTTACCCGTGCAGATGTTGACAATCTGGCAGGCGGCGACGGTTCAGGACGTGTTCAGAGATAATTTCAGTTTGATAATCAATTAAGGCTTCAGCAATGGCTAATTTCCCTTCCCACGGGAGTTAGCCATTTTATCAATCAGGGAAATTGACAGAAACTTCACAGAGTAAATACAGAGGGGGAACAATTTATGAAGCAAGTTATGGGTAATGTAATTGTCGGACAGTCCGGCGGACCAACTGCAGTTATCAATTCCAGCCTGGCTGGTGTATTCAAGACTGCTAAAGACAGGGGAGCAAAAAAAGTATACGGTATGCTGCACGGCATTCAGGGACTGTTAGAAGAAAGGGTTGTTGATTTATCAGAGCATATCCGCAGCGATCTGGATATTGATCTGTTAAAGAGAACCCCGTCCTCTTTCCTGGGTTCCTGCCGCTATAAACTGCCTCCGATTAAGGGAAATACAGAGGTATACGACAAGATTTTTGAGATTCTCGAAAAGCTGGAGGTAGAGTATTTCTTCTATATCGGAGGAAATGACTCTATGGATACGATTATGAAGCTGTCAGACTATGCAATTCTGACCAGCTCCAAAATCCGTTTTATGGGCGTTCCCAAGACCATTGATAACGATCTTCCGATTACGGATCATACTCCCGGTTTTGGAAGCGCTGCAAAATACATTGCTTCTATCACGAAAGAAATCATTCGTGACGGACTGGTTTACGATCAGCAGAACGTAACCCTGGTAGAAATCATGGGACGTAATGCAGGCTGGCTGACCGGTGCGGCTGCTCTTGCAAAGGGTGAAGACTGTGAAGGCCCGGATATGCTGTTTTTACCGGAGATTACCTTTGATGTGGATGATTTTATGCATAAGGTGGCTGAACTTCACAAAACAAAGAAATCTGTGGTTGTGGCGATTTCAGAGGGTGTAAAGGTGGCAGACGGCCGCTATGTGTGCGAGCTGACTGACAACATCGATTTCGTGGATGCTTTCGGACATCGTCAGCTGACCGGTACCTCCCGGTTCCTGGCTCAGAAGATCTCAAAGGAGGTGGGCTGCAAGACAAGAGCAATCGAGTTTAACTCTCTGCAGCGGTGCGCATCCCACATTGTAGGCCGTGTAGATATTACAGAGGCTTATCAGGTAGGAGGAGCAGCAGTAAAGGCAGCCTTTGAGGGCGAGACCGGAAAGATGGTTATTCTGAAGAGAGTATCTGACGATCCCTATCTGTGCGTGACGGATATTTACGATGTGCACAAGGTTGCAAACATCGAGAAAAAGGTTCCGAGAGAGTGGATCAATGAAAGCGGAGATTACGTAACAGAGGATTTCATCAACTATGTACGTCCTCTGATTCAGGCAGAACTGACTCCGATGATGGTAGACGGTCTGCCGAGACATCTGCGTCTTCAGGATGTTATGCTGAGAAAATAATGCTCAGTACAGGTGACAGGGCTCTGCTTAAAGCAGTTGCCGGCAACAGAATAAAAAGCAGATTCTGATTTAACAAATTTCAGCGCCCCGAAGGAATTGACTGGATTCTTTCGGGGCGCTGAAATTTTACCGCTTTCTGTCGTTCTTCACGAAAGATTTACAACTTCTTACAGGTTTCTTACTTCTCTTGACCCTGGAACGGTTCCAGGGTGTAGAGTAGGGACATCGGAAAGAGATACCGAGAAACAAGAGAAAACAGAAAACCGAGAAGGAGTAATGATTATGAAAAAGAATACGAAACGTATACTGGTAACCTGTGCGGCAGCAGCATTTACCATGGGAACAGCAATGATGTCCTACGCAGCCTATGGATGGCAGCAGGAAGACGGTCAGTGGCATTATTATGACAAGAACGGCGACCGTGTGACAGATGAGTGGAAGCGGTCCGGAAACAACTGGTACTGGCTGGACGAGAACGGCGACATGGCAGTCAGCCAGCTGGTACAGGATGATGATGAGTATTACTATGTAAATGAAACCGGCGTGATGGTGGCAAACCAGTGGAGAGAGCTGGAAAATGAGGATGCAGATGACGATGAGTCTGATACCAGCTGGTATTATTTCGGACCAAATGGAAAAGCCTATACAGCTTCTGATTCCGGAAAAACGACCTTTAAAACCATTGTCCGGGCAGACGGCCAGTCTAAAAAATATGCCTTTGATGAAGACGGAAAAATGCTTTACGGCTGGGTCAATGAAGAAAGTGAGCGGCAGACCGGTGATGACGCCTGGAAAAACGGAGTGTATTATCTGGGCGAGGCCGGAGACGGAGCGATGAGAGCGAATGAGTGGGCTTGGCTGGAAGCTGAGGATGAGGAACAGGATGATGATGATTTTGAAGATCACTACTGGTTCTATTTTAAGAGCAACGGAAAGAAATCCGCAGATACCAAAAAGACCATTAACGGAAGAAAGTATCTGTTTGAGGAAGGCGGAAATGCAGTATTTAACTGGATTTCAACACCGGGCAATGCGGCAACCCCCAGCGATAAGTTTTACTCCCAGCCTTCTGACAGCTGGCTGAGCACAGGATGGTTTAAGACGGTTCCAGGTGAGGATCAGGATCCGGAGGGATACAGAGACGGAGAAGAGTGCTGGTTCTACGCAGATAAGGACGGAGAAATTGTAAAGGGCGAGATTAAACGAATCAAAGGCGAGTACTATGCATTTGATGAGTACGGCAAGATGCTGGAAGGCCTTTACAAGATGAGTGTAAATGATTCCAAGATTCAGTCCTGGGAAGAAATCGAGAGCGAGGACGATATGCCGGAGCCGGATGAGGCGTGGGCTGTCTACTACTTCGGCGGAGCCAAGGACGGAGCAATGAAGACCGGAAAGGCTACGATTGAACTGGATGGAGAAAAGTTCACCTTTAACTTCCGCAAGTCCGGTGAGGATCGGGGACAGGGCTTCAATGGCATTGATGACGGAAATATTTATTTCCAGGGCAAGCTGCAGAAGGCTGACAGTGATGAAAAGCTGAAGGTTGTAGAGTGGAACGGCGATGAGGACAGCGGCGATTATCTGGTAAATACCAGCGGTAAAATCCAGAAGAAGAAAAAGAATGCCAAGGATGCTGATGATCGTTACTACTGCACTGACAGCAAGGGACGTGTTACCCGCGTAGGCAGCGAAAAATGTGAGAATCACAAAGAAAACGAAGAACACGAATAAAATTGCAGCCGTCACAAGAATGCAATCTCTATAGTTTGAAATTCTGATTCTATTATTAAGAAAAATGTCCGGTCGGGCTGATGCAGAGAAACTGCAGAAGCCGCCGGACATTTTTTGTGGCAGATACTGTATTTAAAAAACAGGCATATAAATCTGAATATAACAGGACTGGCGGCCTTCGCTGAGTCCCTGAAGAAGAAAGGTGCAGTAAAACTGACGCGATACCATAAGTCCCTGCGCTTCTGCCCAGTGAAGCATGGGGAGAATATCCTCGGCAACCGGCGTTCTCTGACGGGAAACACGGATTCTGGTCATGCAGAGAAAGGGCTGCATAACGGGATGGGTTTCCGGAGAAAGGTCATAATCCACATATTCACGCAAATCTGTGTGAAGAACCAGCTGGGAGTTTTTATAGGTAATGCCCAGATCTTCTTTTTCCGGATTCCAGTTGTATTCATCAAAAATATACATCATATCAAGTCCCGGATATTGCTGGGCGTACTGAAACCACAGAGCCAGACTTTCGGAAAAGCCTGCGTGGGGAACAATGATATGAGATTGGGGCGAGTTTTTTAAAATTACCTCGTCGGCATGGTTTTTTACATTTTCGCAGTCCTCGCTGGTCAGTCTGAGCCGGGCCATGGTCTGCTGATGACGGCGAATGGCAGTTTTTTCTTCTTCCATCCTGTTCTGCATAATCTGTGAAAGAGAAGAGATAGATTGATCCTGGGACCAGAGCTGCTCCAGATCATCAAGTCCGATATTCATTTTCCGCTGATAAAGAATACTGAAGAGCCGGTAAATATCTTTTTCTGTATAGTAGCGGTATCCGTTCTCTGCTTTTTGGGAAGCGAGAATGCCGCGTTTTTCATAATAACGGAGCGTGTCTCTGCTCAGTCCCATTAAATTTGCTACATCTCCGATACGGTAAGTCTTTTGCGTCATAACAATCACCTCCGTCTATGGTATAGCAGGAAGACCGGGGAAAATCAATGCAAGTAATGAAATTGTAAAAAACCTTAATCGGATTTTAATGTTAATAGAGAAATTCTTTCACTTTTCCTGCCTTTTCATTATAGAAAAACTGTGCTATACTACACAGGATATCTAAAAATCAGTATGCTTTCTGCGGGGCCGGGAAGGTTTTTCTGCAGAAACAAGGATGAAGGAACCGGAAAATTATGAAAATATTCCAAAAGGGGCTGTCTGCGGCAGTGGTGTTTTTGCTGCTTTGTCTGACTGGCTGCGGAGCCCGGGAAATGAACCAAGAGGGAGACAGGCTGCAGGTAGTGACCACTGTGTTTCCCTATTATGATTTTACGCGGCAGATTGCCGGTGATGATGCAGAGTTGACCATGGTGGTGCCTGCGGGAATGGACAGCCATTCTTTTGAGCCGACTCCGGCGGATATGCGTCTGATTCAGAATGCGGATTTGCTGATCTGCAATGGAGGCGCAATGGAGCACTGGCTTTCCGAGGTGCTGGACGCGATCGATACCTCAGGAATGACCGTAGTGACCATGATGGATTATGTGGACACGTTTGAGGAAGAAATGGTGGAAGGCATGGAGGGCGGCCATGATCACGATCATGATCATGAGGCCTTTGAGCTGGACGAGGACGGACACAGGGAAGAGATTGAGTATGACGAGCATATCTGGACTTCTCCGGTCAATGCCATGAAGATGGCAGAGGTAATCTGCGACGTGCTGTCACAGATGGATCCTGTTCATGAATCCTCGTATAAGGCCAGGGAGGATGCCTACCAGAAGGAACTTCAGGCGATTGATGAGGGCTTCCGCCAGGTGTCAGAAAACAGAAAACGCAGTATGATTATTTTAGGAGACAAATTCCCCTTTCGATACCTGGCTGAGGAATATCAGCTGGATTACCGGGCGGCATTTTCCGGATGCAGTACGGATACAGAGCCCAGCGCCAGAACCATTGCCTATCTGATTGATAAGGTCAGGGAAAAGCAGATTCCTGTTGTGTATTATCTGGAACTGAGCAGTCACCGGGTTGCGGAGATTATCGGAGAGGAAACCGGGGCGCAGCCTCTTTTGCTGCACTCCTGTCATAATGTAACCAGGGCGCAGTTTGACAGCGGAATTACCTATGCGGAGCTGATGCGCCAGAATGTGGAAAATCTGAGAAAAGGACTGGATGAATGAAACCATTGATAACCTGTGAGCATGTGGATTTCGGCTATGAAAACCATGATGCGGTAATTGATTTGAACCTGGAAATCTATCCGGGAGACTATCTTTGCGTAGTCGGGGAAAACGGATCGGGAAAAAGTACTCTTGTAAAAGGGCTTCTGGGACTGCTGAAGCCCACATCAGGCACGATTCAGACTGCGGAAGAGCTGAAAAACTGCGGAATCGGCTATCTTCCCCAGCAGACGGCAGCGCAGCGTGATTTTCCTGCAACTGTGTGGGAAGTAGTTCTGTCAGGAACTCTGGGAAGAAGAGGAAACCGTCCGTTTTACGGGGCAGGAGAGAAAAAAATGGCTGCTTCGGCCTTGAAGCGGCTGGGCATTGAGAATCTGAAAAACAAATGCTACCGGGAGCTTTCCGGCGGACAGCAGCAGAGAGTTCTGATTGCCAGAGCGCTGTGCGCGTCAGAAAAAATGCTGATTCTGGATGAGCCGATTACAGGACTGGATCCATCAGCAATCGAGGAGTTTTACGGAATGATCCGCCGTCTTAACCAGGAGGACGGAATTACGATCGTTATGGTGTCTCATGATATCCGCAATGTAATTGGAGAGGCAGGCCGGATCCTTCACCTGCAGAGAAGGGTGCTGTTCTGCGGTACAGTTCAGGAGTACCGGAATACGGATGAGGGACGCCGGTTTGCAGGAGGTGAAAAAGAATGATTCAGGAAATGATGTCTTATCCTTTTATGGTCAGGGCTGTGCTGGGCGGCGCGGCAGTTTCCATGTGCGCGGCTCTTTTAGGAGTCAGCCTGGTGCTCCGGCGGTATTCCATGATTGGAGACGGCCTTTCCCACGTTTCCTTCGGAGCGCTTTCTATTGCCATTGCCCTGGGCTGGTCCCCTTTAAAGGTATCCATTCCTCTGGTGATTGCAGCAGCGTTTTTTCTTCTGAGGATTACAGAGAACGGAAAGGTAAAAAGTGATGCGGCGATTGCTGTTTTGTCTGCCAGTTCTCTGGCGGCGGGAATCGTAGTGACTTCCCTGACAACGGGAATGACGACGGATATCAGCAGCTATATGTTCGGCAGTATTCTTGCCATGAGCCGGGAGGATGTATTTTTCAGCTGCCTTCTGTCTCTTGTGGTATTTGGCATGTTTGTTTTGTTTTACAATAAAATGTTTGCAGTGACCTTTGATGAAAACTTTGCGAAAGCAGCCGGAGTGAAGGTGGAGCGGTACAATGTGGTGATTGCGGTTCTGACAGCCGTAACCATCGTGCTGGGCATGCGCATGATGGGAGCCATGCTGATTTCCAGTCTGATTATTTTCCCGCCGCTGACCGCCATGCGGCTGTTCCGCAGCTTCCGCGGTGTGGTTGTGTGTTCCGGAGTTCTTGCTGTGGTCTGCTTCTGTATCGGTATTGTGATTTCCTACGGATTTTCCACCCCGGCGGGAGCCAGCGTAGTTCTGGTGAATCTGGCTGCATTTCTGCTTTTTGCGGCAGTAAAGAAAATAAAGGAAGGATGAGTGGAAGGAATATGAATGTTATTCAGAAAAAACTGTTCCGTCTGCACAGCCATCTGTCCCAGACTCAGTATATCGCCTATGGATTTATGGGGATTATCCTGATAGGAAGCCTGCTTTTGATGCTGCCGGTTTCCAGCAAAAGCGGAACGGCGACTCCGTTTCTGGAATGCCTGTTTACAGCAACCAGCGCTTCCTGCGTGACAGGTCTGATTGTTTATGATACCTGGACCCACTGGTCTGTCTTTGGCCAGCTGGTAATCCTTACCATGATTCAGATTGGCGGTCTTGGATTTATCACCATCGGCGTTTTTCTCTCCATTGTTCTGCGAAGAAAAATCGGACTGAAGGAGAGGGGACTGATGCAGGAAAGCGTCAACACGCTTCAGATTGGCGGAATGGTAAGACTGGCCCGGAAGATTATTCTGGGAACTGTGATTTTTGAGGGAGCCGGGGCGGTTTTGCTGGCTCTGCGGTTCATTCCCCAGCTGGGAGTGGGAAGGGGAATTTATTATGGGATATTCCACTCCATCTCCGCTTTCTGCAATGCCGGTTTTGATTTGATGGGATGGCAGGGGCAGTACAGCTCTCTGGTAAATTATTATGATGACTGGATTGTAAATCTGGTGATCATGTCTCTGATTGTTATCGGCGGACTTGGTTTTATTGTGTGGGATGATATCAGCCGTAATGGTCTGAAGTTCCGACGGTATATGCTTCACACAAAGATTGTGGTTCTGACAACGGCAGTGCTGATTTTTGGCGGCGGCTGGCTGTTTTACCTGTTTGAGAAAAACAGCCTGATTGCAGATATGAGTGTCAGCGGAAAGATTCTTTCCAGTCTGTTCAGTTCTGTTACTGCAAGAACAGCAGGTTTTAATACGGTGGATACGGCGTCTCTGAGCGATGCCAGCAAGCTGCTCACGATAATTTTAATGTTTATCGGAGGCAGTCCCGGTTCGACAGCAGGCGGTGTAAAAACAACAACCATTGTGGTAATGTATCTGTATCTTCACTCCAATATTCAGCGTACCTATGGAGTCAATGCCTTTGGCCGCCGTCTGGAGGAGGATGCGATTAAGCGGGCCAGTGCTATTTTTATTCTGAATCTGACTCTGGCTCTGGCGGCTTCTGTTTATATTATGGCGGCTCAGCAGCTTCCCATGCAGGATGTGCTGCTGGAAACATTTTCAGCTATCGGCACGGTCGGAATGTCTACGGGAATCACCAGGGCACTGGAGCCGGCATCACGGCTTCTGATTATTTTTCTAATGTACTGCGGCCGGGTAGGAAGTATGTCCTTTGCCCTGTCCTTTACCCAGAATAAGCGGGTGGCGCCGGTACGCCAGCCGGAAGAGAAAATTACCATCGGTTAGAGGAAACGATATCCGGTACAAGGCCGGGAACACAAAAAGGAAAAGCCGGAAGGAGGAAATCGTCAATGAAGTCGATTCTGATTATAGGAATGGGGCGTTTTGGACGCCATCTCTGCAAAAATCTGTCTCAGCTGGGCAATCAGGTGATGATAGTGGACGAGAAGGAGGAGAATCTGGAGGAAATGCTTCCTTATGTGGTCAGCGCAAAGATCGGTGACTGCACCAATGAAAGTGTTTTAAAGAGCCTGGGAATTTCCAATTTTGATCTTTGCTTTGTCTGTATCGGAACGAATTTCCAAAGCAGTCTGGAAATTACCAGTCTTGTAAAGGAACTGGGCGGCCGTCATGTGGTCAGCAAGGCAAACAGGGATATTCATGCCAAGTTTCTTCTGAGAAACGGAGCAGATGAGGTGATTTATCCGGATCGTGATATTGCGGAGAAGCTGGCTGTGCGCTACAGTGCAAACCATGTGTTTGATTATATTGAGCTGACAGAGGAGTATTCCATTTACGAGATTCCGCCTCTTTCTCAGTGGACAGGAAAGACCATTAAGGAGCTGGATATCCGGAACCGGTATGGAATTCATATTCTGGGTACCAAGGTAAACGGAAAGGCCAGGCTGATGCCGGGGGCTTCCTATGTGATTTGTCCGGAAGAGCATCTTATGGTGATTGGAAAAAAAGAAGATGTGGATCGGATTTTAAAAGCGCTGCCTTAGGGCGCGCTTTTTGTTTTACAGGAAATTTTCTGATTTTACCGGCTTCGGGATTGATAAAAAAAGATTGACAATTTTTTAGGCTTCGTGTATGATTACACCATAAAGCAAGAAAAATCAGAGGACTTTCCGGAGTCTTTTCTTTTTACTAATGAGTTAGTTTATACTAACAAAAAACAGGGAAAACTATTTCTGCAAGGAGGGCCATATGTCTTTAAGTGAAAAAAAGAACTATATTTTAAATGAACTGAAAAAGAACGGATACAGAATTACTTCTCAGAGAAAGGTGCTTATTGATATTATTCTGGAGAATGAATGCAGCTGCTGCAAGGAGATTTACTACCGCGCTTCAAAAAAAGACGGAACGATTGGCATGGCTACAGTTTACCGAATGGTGAAAACCTTAGAGGAGTCCGGTCTGATTCACAGGAAAAATATGTACCGGATTGAGTGCGAAGGATGTCCTCAGTTTCTGAAAAACGCGGAAACTCAGCCGTTATACTGATTGACTTTCGGAGCCATTTGTGACACAATAGAATATTGTAGCATGAAATCCGGCGTATGCCGGCATTAATATAGAGCAAAAAGAAAAGAAGGGAAACGAAATGACAAAGATTGATATTATTTCCGGATTTCTGGGTGCAGGAAAGACAACCTTTATTAAAAAACTTCTGGAAGAGGCCATTGCCGGTGAGCAGGTGGTTCTGATTGAAAATGAATTTGGAGAGATTGGTATTGACGGCGGATTTTTAAAAAATTCCGGCATTGAGATTCGTGAGATGAATTCCGGATGCATCTGCTGTTCTCTGGTAGGTGATTTTGGAAAATCTCTGGAGGAGGTACTGACCCGTTATCAGCCGGATCGCGTGATTATTGAGCCGTCCGGAGTAGGCAAGCTGTCAGACGTTATGAATGCTGTCCGGGATGTGGCAAAGAATCTGGAGGTAAGACTGAACAGTGCGGTAACGATTGTAGATGCCTGCAAGTGCAAAATGTACATGAAGAATTTCGGTGAATTTTTCAATAACCAGGTAGAGAATGCGGGAACCATTGTTTTAAGCCGGACGGATGTGGCAGATGCCGGGAAGGTGCAGGCAGATGTGGAACTGCTGCGCGCTCACAACAGCGGTGCATCGATTGTGACAACTCCGGTGGAGCAGCTTACAGGTAGTCAGCTGCTGGCTTTGATTGAAAAACCGGATACGATGATGGAGGAGCTGCTGGCTCAGGTTAAGGAGGAGCACCATCATAATGAGGAGTGCGGCTGTCATGACCATCACCACGAGCACCATCACGATGAGGAGTGCGGCTGTCACGACCATGAACATGATCACGATCATGAGCATCATCATGAGCACGGCCACGATCATGAGCATTATCATCACGAGCATGATGAGAACTGCACCTGCGGCTGTCATGATCATGACCATCATCACCATCACCATGCAGATGAGGTGTTCAGCAGCTGGGGTCTGGAGAATGTGGATGCCTGCAGCCGGGAAGCTCTGACTGCAGTATTGGAGGAGCTTGCTCACGGTAGTGCATACGGCACAGTTCTTCGCTCCAAGGGAATGATCCCAAGCACAGAGCCGGGAGAATGGCTGTATTTTGATTTGGTTCCTGAGGAATATGAGATTCGTACCGGAGCTGCAGATTATACAGGAAAAGTCTGTGTCATTGGTTCAAACCTGAACGAAGAGGCTTTAAGCCGGGCATTTGGAAGAAAATAAACCGGAAAAAACGATACGGGAAAGCAGGAGCGGAGGAAAAACAATGGGACCGATGATTGAAGATGATATTACACCGGTATTTTTGATTAATGGATTTCTGGAAGCCGGAAAAACAGAATTTCTGTCCTTTACAATGGAGCAGGATTATTTTCAGACAGAAGGAAAAACTCTTCTGATTGTCTGTGAGGAAGGCGATACCGAGTACGATGAAGAACTGCTGAAGGAGACAAGAACTTCCGTGGTTTATGTGGACAGTCTGGATGACATTTCTCCGGATCGGCTGACAGAGCTGGAGCTGCTTCACAATCCGGAGCGGGTTTTGATAGAATGGAACGGAATGTGGAATCAGGATGATTTGAAGCTTCCGGCTGACTGGACCATTTATCAGCAGATTACGATTGTAGATATGTCTACCTTTGATTTGTATGTGAAAAACATGAAATCTCTGTTATCTGCCATGGTGCGCAATTCTGAGCTGGTGATCTGCAACCGGTGTGACGGAATTGAGGATCTGGAACGGTATAAGAGAATGCTGATGTCCATGAACACCAAATGCGAGATTGTGTTTGAGGATGAAAACGGAGAGATTGACGAGATTTCAGAGGAGGATCTGCCTTATGATCTCAGCACTCCTGTGGTGAAGATCAGCCCGGAGGCCTATGGAATCTGGTATATTGACTGTATGGATAAGCCGGAACGGTATGTGGGAAAGATTGTGGAATTTACAGCTATGGTGCTGAAATCTCCGGAATTCCCCAAGAACTATTTTGTTCCGGGCCGTATGGCCATGACCTGCTGTGCAGATGATATGACATTCCTCGGATATATCTGTAAATCGAGAGATGCAAGACATCTGGAGACAAGACAGTGGGTAACAGTGCGGGCCAGAGTGGAAGTAGAATTCTGGAAGGACTATGACGGAGAGGGACCGGTTCTGTATGCAGAAGAGGTGGTTCCGGCAGAACCGATTGAAGAAGTAGTACAGTTTGGATAAGAAGGAAAAACAGCAGGCATAGAAGCTGTGCTGAAATAAAAAACAGGGAGTGTTAGCGGCTGTGAGGCTGGAAACATTCCCTGTTTTGCATTTATTCGTGGATTAAGGTGCCTGCTTTGCCGTCAATACTCTCTAAAGCTCTGGGAAGGGCAGTGATAATGGCGCTGCGGCCTTTTCCTGCTTTGATAAAGGAAACGGCAGCTTCAATCTTGGGAAGCATGGAAGCGGCTTCAAAATGTCCCTGACGGATATATTCCTCAGCCTCTTCTACAGTCATAGAGGAAATGGGCTGCTCTTTGTCTGTTCCGTAATTCAGGGAAACCCGGTCAACGCTGGTGAGAATCATCAGTACGTCGGCATCTACTTCTTTTGCAAGCAGTCCGCTGGCTAAATCCTTTTCAATGACAGCGCTGGCTCCTCTCAGATCCAGTCCCTGCTCCAGGACAGGAATACCGCCGCCTCCGCAGGAAATCACAATCTGATCTGCATCCAGCAGGGCGCGGATTGCGTCAATTTCTACAATGGCAACCGGCTTTGGGGCGGAAACGATGCGCTGAAAGCCTTTTCCGGGAATCTCTGCAACGTGATTTCCTCGGGCTTCCTGAAGTCGGGCCTCTTCTGCAGTCATTACGCGTCCTACTTTTTTTACCGGATGGTAAAAGGATTCGTCATAGGGATCCGCGGTTACCTGAGTCAGAATAGTGGAAACAGACTTGTAGATACCGCGTTTGAGAAGAGCAGAGCGGATTCCGTTCTGCAGGTCGTATCCGATATATCCCTGGCTCATGGCAGAGCAGACAGACATGGGAGCGGGGGTATATCCCTCTTCCGGATGATTCTGGCACAGCTCGTTCATGGCTGTGTGGATCATGCCTACCTGAGGGGCATTGCTGTGGACAACAGCAACCTGCCAGCCGGTCTGGATAAAGTCAGCAATGATCTGGGCGGTAGGGCCGATCGCGGCCTTCTGCTCAGGAAGATTCGTTCCCAGGGCATTGTGCCCAAGGGCTATCACAATTCTTTTTTTTGCCATAATAAGATCCCTCTTTCTGTTGAAAGTGTCACAATAATAGTAACATTATAGTGTTTTCACTGGAAAAATGCAACTGGTTTGTGTTATACTGAACATGCTGTGACATACGGAACAGGTTTTCCTGTCTGGAATCCGGATGGCAGCAGTTGCGGGAGAAAGGAATAGAGGTGTGCCGGTATGGCAGATAAAATGAAACGTGTTCTTCTGCTGTTTTGGCATATGATGTGGCCGCTGCTTTTGTATGAGGCCGCGGGAACCCTGGTTCGCGCAGAATTTGCTGTGATGTTTCCGGAAAAGGAGCCGGAGCAGCTGGCTCTTCCCGCTATGGGGGTGACAGCAGCTGCAGCCTGTGTGTTTCTGGGGCGATGGTATCAGGAGCAGCGCAGCAGAAGTCAGAGCAGAGGAGAAAAACGAAAGAAGGATGATTTCCTGCTTTTTGTCCTGGCGTCAGCAGCCGGAGCAGGAGCCTGCCTTTTATTTAACAGTCTGCTTTTAAGTATCCCAGGAATGAAAAACGGGGCAGAAGAGGTGTCGCGGCTGATTTACAGACCGCCTCTGGCGGTTCAGCTTCTTTGTACGGGGCTTGTGATTCCTCTGGCGGAGGAGCTGTTGTTCCGGGCTGTGGGATACGGGAATCTCCGCAGGGAAATGTCTGTTTCCGGTGCGGCGGCAGTTTCCGCTCTCTGGTTTGCCTTGTTTCATGGAAATCCGGTTCAGGGAGCTTATGCGTTTTTGACAGGACTTTGTCTGGCATTTCTGTTTGAATGGACAGACAGTCTGATGGCAGTATGGAGTTTTCACTCTGCAGCAAATCTTGTTTCTCTTGCAGCCACGGAGGCGGGGGAACGGATGGGAGAACAGGCATCACCGGTGTTTTTTGTGTGTCTGGGAGCAGCAGGAGGGATACTGCTTGCATGGTCGTTTTACAGAATTAAGAATAAGAGAGGATGGAAGACGTGAAATTATTATCCATAGCAATTCCTTGTTATAATTCAGAAGCATATATGCGTCATTGTATTGAAAGCCTGCTTCCCGGAGGAGAAGAGGTGGAGATCCTGATTGTCGATGACGGTTCCCAGAAGGATCGGACAGGACAGATTGCAGATGAGTATGAAGCCCGTTATCCGGGAATCTGCCGGGCAATTCATCAGGAAAACGGCGGCCACGGAGCAGCAGTGAATGCAGGTCTGAGAGAGGCCACCGGGATTTACTTTAAGGTTGTGGACAGTGATGACTGGGTAAATGAGGAGGCATATAAAGAGGTTTTGGAGACTCTGCGGTTTTTTGTTATGGGAAATCAGACTCTGGATATGCTGATTACCAATTTTGTTTATGAAAAACAGGGCGTGAAGCATAAAAGAGTCATGCAGTACCGGACTGCCCTTCCCAAGCGGCAGCTGTGTACCTGGAAGGATGTAAAGATGTTCATGCTGGGACAGTACATTCTGATGCATTCTGTTATCTACCGTATCGGAATGCTGAGAGACTGCGGTCTGGAGCTTCCCATGCATACCTTTTATGTGGATAATATTTTTGTATTCCAGCCTCTGCCTTATGTAAAGACATTTTATTATCTGGATGTGAATTTCTACCGTTATTTTATCGGCAGAGAAGATCAGTCTGTCAATGAAAAGGTGATGATTGGCCGGATTGATCAGCAGATTCGCGTAACAAAGCTGATGCTGGGATATTACCATGAATCAAAGATTTACAGCTGGAAGCTTCGCCATTACATGGTCCGTTATCTGGAAATTATGATGACGGTATCCTCGATCCTTGCGATTAAGTCAGGGCTGGAGGAGAATATGGAGAAAAAGAAAGAACTCTGGAATTATCTGCGGAAAATGGATCTGGCGCTGTATCTGCGGCTGCGCTGGGGATTTTTGGGACAAAGCATGAACCTGCCGGGAAAAAGCGGACGGAATGTGTCGATTGCCGGTTACAAGATCAGCCAGAAATTCTTTGGCTTTAACTAAGAGAAGCCGGATTTCCTGTTTTTACTCTTTGAATTAAAATTTAATAAAATTAAAAAAAGTGTTGACAATTGACACAATAAAGGTTATACTGTCTAAGCAGTCTTGAGTGAGACATCACTTGAGACGCTGGATATGGGGTCTTAGCTCAGCTGGGAGAGCATCTGCCTTACAAGCAGAGGGTCATAGGTTCGAGCCCTATAGGCCCCATACCTTAACCGAATATGGCGGAATAGCTCAGTTGGCTAGAGCATACGGTTCATACCCGTAGTGTCGAGAGTTCGAATCTCCCTTCCGCTACTCTGAAACCCTTGATTGTTCAAGGGTTTTTTGTTTTTGGTTTGAGTCCCTCAAATCCCTATCCTGCAATCTGCAATTCTATTTTCATTAACCGGCGCGTTTTCAGAAAGTTCCGCATTTTCTTTTTATTTCAATATACCATTTTGTCATATAAAATATTCACAAGTAAAATAAAGCGGGATAAAGTAGAATTATATAAAACACAGGAGGGTTCAGGTATGAAATTAAAGAGAAAAATCATTGCACTAGCTATGGCTGCTACATTTACAATCAGCATGGTTTCAACTGCTTTTGCAGATACGCCTCCACATTTAATGTATGGAACTGAAAAAACTTATGGAGAGGAAAGCACCCAACACAAACCACTATATCAGGATGAGTATGACCCCTATTCCAATTGGGGAAGCCAGTATGCTGTTTTGCCCAAAACTGACACGTTCAGCTTTGAAAGAGAAAATTCCGAATTTGATGATAATCATAACATAACAATCACATGGTGGGCGGCCACTGTATATGATGCTGATGGAAAGGCAAACTTGTCATTAGAAGGCACTCGTGACATGAAAACGGAGAAATTCATTTATGGCAAAGAATATCCGGTATATCCAGATGAAGTAAGGGATAAAATAATAAGTCAGGAAGAACACACAGATTCCATGGGAGTTAGCGGTTATTATAATGAGTACAATTCAAAAACGACAAATAGAAATGAACCCATTATTATTTTAATGGTAGAAGATCATGATTTGAATTCTTATTATTGGTGGGTCTATCAAGTCGTTGATAATTGGCAAGTTCCTGATAGGGCAACAGACATTTCTACAAGCACATCTAACACAAACAGTGAGAATAACCATACCGGGAAGTGGGCAAATGATAGCAAGGGCTGGTGGATTCAAAACGCAGATGGAACTTATTTGACAAATGCATGGTATCAGTCACCGGAAAGCGGACTTTGGTATTATATGGGAGCTAATGGCTATATGTTGACAAATACTACAACACCAGATGGTTACACGGTAAATGCCGACGGCGTTTGGGTTCAATAAAAAAGCGAGAAGTAATCAAGGCTGAATTAGAGGATAATGCTTCTAATTCAGCCCCTTTATATTTTATAATTGATTCTGACCACAATTTCCGCTGCTCAGAAGCCCTTGAAGAATTAAGGGTTTTCTGATTTGGGCCTGAGCAAAAAATCAGAATAAAAAAATAAATTGCTTGACAATCCGCCCAATAAAGGTTATACTGTCTAGGCAGTCTTGAGTGAGACATCACTCGGGACGCTGGATATGGGGTCTTAGCTCAGCTGGGAGAGCATCTGCCTTACAAGCAGAGGGTCATAGGTTCGAGCCCTATAGGCCCCATACCTTAACCGAATATGGCGGAATAGCTCAGTTGGCTAGAGCATACGGTTCATACCCGTAGTGTCGAGAGTTCGAATCTCCCTTCCGCTACTTGGAAGCCCTTGATTTTTCAAGGGTTTTTTTGTTTTTGGTTTGAGTACCTTTTTTATGAGGCAGGAAAAATGTTTATTTTTAAGAAAAATTACATAGATTAGATAGAAAAATTTTATTGTACTCTGTTCTCTTGTGTGCTATAATCCGAAAAAACAAGTTGATGAGGCAGAAAGGAGAGTCAAGTGAAAAAGTTGTTAAAAAAATATGGGCATGTATGGGTGCTGTCATATGGCTTTCTGTACCTGCCGTGGTTTTTTTATCTGGAACGGACTGTGATCAGTGATTACGCGGTGATGCATACAGCTTTGGACGATTATATTCCATTTAATGAATATTTTATTATTCCTTATCTGTTCTGGTTCGTGTATGTGGCGGGAGCAATTGGATATTTCTTTTTTACAAACCGGCAGGATTATTACAAACTGTGTGGATTTTTGTTTGTAGGCATGACCATCAGCCTGATTATCTGCACCTTTTTTCCAAACGGAACAGATCTTCGGATAGAGGTGGATCTCCAGAAGAATTTCTGCAGCTGGCTTGTTTCCATGCTTCATGTGGCAGATACTTCTACCAATGTGTTTCCCAGTATCCATGTATACAATTCTGTGGCAGTTCACTGTTCAGTGATGAACAGTGCGGCTTTGCGGGATAAGGTATGGCTGAGAAGAGGCTCCTTTGCGGCTATGGTTCTGATTTGTATGTCTACCGTTGTTTTAAAGCAGCATTCTGTGCTGGATGTAGTGGGAGCGCTGATTCTGGCGTATCTGATGTATCCCCTGGTGTATGCAACAGATTATGCGGCAGCAAGAAAAACTGCGGAGCAGAAAGTGATGAGCTGAATATTTTTAAAATAAGAAAGACTGCGGAGCGAAACAGGTTCTGCGGTCTTTTTCTTTTAAAAAAGAGTTTATATAAATTTTCTTAGTTGTTTTCCGGATTTTATGTTATACTCTATTATAGTATACAGTGGGAGGTTTTCCATGTACTATTTTATCGTGAATCCGGACGCACATTGCGGACAGGGCGAAAAAATATGGAGAAAACTGGAGCGCAGGCTTTTGCGATCCGGAACAGAATATCAGGTCTTGATGACAGAAGCCAGAGGCGATGCCTGCCGTTTTGCGGAGAAGCTTTCCAAAGACTGCAAAGAACCGCGTACCATTGTGATTGTAGGCGGGGACGGAACGGTGAATGAGGTGATCAACGGGCTTTCCTTCAGCAGCAGGATTACGATTGGCTATATTCCTATGGGAATGGGCAATGATTTATCCAGAGGGCTGAAGCTGCCGCGGAGTCCTTACAGGTGTCTGAAACGGATTATGGATCCCAGACAGTTTGTGGATCTGGACTATGGCATTTTGTCGTATGAGATGGAGGAACCAGTTCACCGTCGTTTTGCAGTCAGCAGCGGAATCGGACTGGATGGAGCAGTCTGCCACAGGATTCTGTCTATGAGCAGAAAAAGCAGGCGGATTTTTGGAAGCTTCGGACGGCTGTTTTATATCCTTATGGGTTTAAAGCAGCTGCTGACCACGAAGCCTGCTTCCGGCTATCTTTTGCTGGACGGAGTGAGGCGGGTGGAGTTCAATCATATTTATTTTATCTCTTCCCATATACATCCCTATGAGGGCGGCGGATTTCAGTTTGCTCCCAGGGCGGATTCTTCAAACGGGGAGCTGGAAATCTGTGTTGTTCACGGAACATCCAGACTTCGGCTTCTTCCTGTGCTGACAGATGCCTGGTTCCGGAAAATCGGGCGCCACAAAGGCGTAAGGTTTTTCCGGTGTAAGGAGGCACAGATTCATGTAAACAGGCCGCTTCCGGTTCATGCGGACGGAGAAAGCTGTTATTGCCAGACAGATATTTATCTGCGGTGTGTTTCCAGAAAACTGCGGTTTATTGTCTGAGGGAAGGAAAAAAAGGAGAATAATACAATGAGAATCGGACAGGGTTATGATGTCCATAAGCTGACAGAAGGTCGGAAACTGATTCTGGGAGGTGTTGATATTCCTTATGAAAAGGGGCTGGCAGGTCATTCGGATGCGGATGTTCTGGTTCATGCTGTTATGGATGCACTTCTGGGAGCAGCGGCACTGGGGGATATCGGACAGCATTTTCCGGATACAGATCCGGCATATAAGGGAATATCCAGCATGAAGCTGCTGGAAAAGGTTGGAGAGCTTTTGGAGGAATCCGGGTATGCGGTGGAGAATATTGATTCTACCATTATTGCCCAGAGACCAAAGCTGGCGGCGTTCCGGCCGCAGATGGCAGAAAACATTGCACGGGCCCTTCATTTGGAGACGAATCAGGTCAGCGTAAAGGCGACTACGGAAGAGGGGCTTGGATTTACCGGGGCAGGAGAAGGAATTGCTGCTCAGGCTGTGGCTCTGCTGTCCCATATGCGGGACTTTGTCAATGACGGCAGACTTCCGGCAGGCGGCTGCTTTGGCTGCTGTCAGGAAGGACAGGTGTAAACTGCGCAGGCAGGCTGTTTCGCCGGGGGAAAAGGCTGATGGCAGCGCCGAGGCAGGTGCGCAGGCCATAAAAAAGGGAGAAAAATATAGGAAAGGAAAAGCGGGAATAGGTATCGGGAGTGTACTTATTTTTCGTGAAAAAGTCAGTATTATGAAAATTTTTAATACGTTATCCAGAAGAAAAGAAGAATTCGTTCCGCTGACACCGGGACAGGTGAAGATGTATGTGTGCGGACCGACGGTTTACAATTTCATCCATATTGGAAATGCCCGTCCCATGATCGTATTTGATACGGTGCGGAGATATTTTGAATATAAGGGATATGAGGTGAATTTCGTATCCAACTTTACCGATGTGGATGATAAGATTATCAAGAAGGCCATTGAAGAGGGCGTGGATGCAGATACGATTTCCAGCCGGTATATTGCAGAATGCAAAAAGGATATGGCTGACATGAATGTTAAGCCGGCCACGGTTCACCCTCAGGCGACTCAGGAAATCTGCGGTATGCTGGAGATGATTCAGACCTTGATCGACAAGGGCCATGCCTATGTGGCAAAGGATGGTACTGTATATTTCCGTACCTCTTCTTTTGCAGATTACGGCAAGCTGTCTCATAAGAATCTGGATGAGCTTCAGTCAGGATTCCGCGAGCTGAAGGTGACCGGTGAGGAGGATAAGGAGGATCCGTCTGATTTCGTGCTCTGGAAGCCGAAAAAAGAGGGAGAGCCATACTGGGAGTCTCCCTGGTGCCAGGGACGTCCGGGCTGGCATATCGAATGCTCTGTGATGTCTAAAAAATATCTGGGAGATCAGATTGATATTCATGCAGGCGGAGAGGATTTGATTTTCCCCCATCATGAAAATGAAATTGCGCAGTCCGAGGCAGCCAACGAAAAGCCGTTTGCCACTTACTGGATGCACAATGGTTTCCTGAATATTGACAATAAAAAAATGTCCAAGTCTCTTGGAAATTTCTTTACCGTCCGTGAAATCGGTGAAAAGTATGACCTTCAGGTGCTTCGTTTCTTTATGCTGAGTGCACATTACCGCAGTCCTCTGAATTTCAGTGCAGATCTGATGGAGGCATCAAAAAACAGTCTGGAGAGAATTCTGACAGCTATGGATCGTCTCAGAGATCTGGATGGAAAAGCAGCCGGAGATGTGCTGACAGAGAAGGAGCAGGCTGATGTGGCAGCAGCGAAAGAGCTGATTGCCAAGTATGAGGCAGCGATGGATGACGATTTCAACACAGCTGATGCAGTATCTGCAGTATTTGAACTGGTTAAGTTAAGCAACAGCACAGCCTGCGAAACCAGCACAAAGGCATATGTGGATTATCTGAAGGATACGATTGCAAAGCTTTGCGATGTTCTGGGAATTATCACAGAGAGAAAGGCCGATGCTCTGGAGGAAGAGATCGAAGAGATGATTGCAGCCAGACAGCAGGCCAGAAAAGAAAGAAATTTTGCCCTTGCCGATGAGATTCGTCAGAAGCTTCTGGATATGGGCATTATTCTGGAAGATACCAGAGAGGGCGTAAAATGGAAGAGAGCATAAAGATTCCCTCTCTGATGAAGGAAGCGCTTCTGTTGGAGCCGGTGGATATCTGCAGCTATTCTCCTCTGGCTCTGGCCTATATGGGAGATGCAGTCTACGAGGTTCTGGTCCGTACCAGAGTGATGAACCGCGGCAGTATGCAGGTGAACAAAATGCATAAAAAAAGCGCCAGCCTGGTCAAGGCAGAGGCGCAGGCCCGGATCATACAGGCGCTTCAGGAGGAACTGACAGAGGAAGAAACGGCTGTTTATAAGCGGGGGCGGAATGCACATTCCGCTTCGTCTGCCAAAAATGCGTCTATCCGGGACTACAGAATGGCTACGGGATTTGAGGCTCTGGTTGGATATTTGTATCTGACAGGGCAGTATGAGCGGCTTTTAAAGCTGGTACATGACGGATTAGAGAGGATTGGAGAATTTTCATGAGATACGAAGAACTGACCATAGAAGGGCGCAATGCAGTAATGGAAGCATTCCGCTCCGGAAAAACCATTGACAAGCTGTTTGTCCAGGACGGATGTAAGGACGGGCCGGTTCAGAGCATTGTCAGAGAGGCGAGAAAGCACGACGCTATTATTTCCTTTGTGCCAAGAGAACGTCTGGATCAGATGTCAGAAACAGGAAAACATCAGGGTGTGATTGCCTATGCGGCAGCCTATGAGTATGCCCAGGTGGAGGATATGCTGGAGGCAGCCAGAGAAAAGGGAGAACCGCCTTTTCTTTTCCTGCTGGACGGAATTGAGGATCCGCACAATCTGGGAGCCATTATCCGTACCGCCAACCTGGCTGGAGCCCACGGCGTGATTATTCCCAAACACAGGGCATCAGGACTGACTGCTACCGTAGCCAGAACTTCTGCAGGGGCGTTAAACTATACGCCTGTAGCCAAGGTGACAAACCTGGGAACCACCATTGAGGAACTGAAAAAACAGGGCATGTGGTTTGTCTGTGCAGATATGGGCGGAGAAATGATGTACCGCATGAATCTGAAAGGACCCATCGGCCTTGTGATCGGAAATGAAGGAAGCGGAGTCAGCAGACTGGTTCGGGAAAAATGCGATATGACAGCATCTATTCCTATGAAGGGGGATATTGATTCTCTCAATGCATCGGTTGCTGCCGGCGTTCTGGCTTATGAGATTGTCCGGCAGAGAATCATGGGATAGAGATACCGGACAACAACGGGAGAGAACGGAAGATGGGAATCCGGGTAGTAAAAGGAGTGTGGAAAGTATGAAAAAGCACAGAGTTTTTTTTCTTGCTGCGGCAGCGGGCGCAGTCCTTTGCCTTTGTCCGGGACTGCAGACACAGGTGTGGGCGCAGGTCAGGACCCCTCAGGCGGCAGGAACTTCAGTTTACGGCAACGGGATTGCTGTTCTTGATGCGTCCAATGCGGGGGATGGCTACTGTATGATCCGCTACACCGGCGGAGTCCCCAAGATCAAGGTTCAGATTTCCAGCGGAGCAGTGACCTATACGTATGATCTGAATGCGAGAAATGCCTATGAGGTGTTTCCGTTTTCTGAGGGAAACGGCAGCTATTCAATTAAGGTCTTCGAGCAGGTATCAGGGAATCAGTACTCTCAGGTTCTGAGCCAGAGTGTCAATGTATCTTTGAAAGATGAGTTTTCGCCGTTTCTTTATCCAAATCAGTATGTGAATTTTTCAGAAAACAGCGCGGCAGTTTCCCTGGCTCAGCAGGTGACTTCAGGCGCAGCTGATGAGATTGGAAAGGTAAAGGCTGTTTATGAATATGTCGTTGGTAATCTGAAATATGATTATGCAAAGGCTCAGTCTGTTCAGTCTGGCTACCTGCCCAATGTGGATCAGGTTTTGGCGACAAAAACAGGGATCTGTTTTGACTATGCGGCGGTTATGACAGCCATGCTCCGCTCCCTGGATATTCCTGCAAAACTGGTTGTGGGCTATACAGGAGATGTTTATCATGCATGGGTGGATGTTTATATTAAGGAAATTGGCTGGGTAGATAATTTTATTTATTTTGATGGAGTCAGCTGGAAGCTTATGGATCCCACCTTTGCCTCTTCCGGCGGAAACACGGATGCAGTGAAGCAGTATATCGGAGATGGGGCTAATTACAGAAGCAAATACTCCTATTAGAGGTGAGCGAGGATGGAAGAGAAGAAAAAGAAAAAAAGCGGAATTTATTCAGCAGGGAACCTGTCGGCATTTTGTCTGCAGGTTTCTCTGCTTTTATCAGCAGCAGTTCCTTTGGAAGAGGGACTTTCTGTTATGGCAGAGGATGCCCGAACTTTGCAGGAAAAAAAGCTGCTTCAGGAGCTGGCTGAGGATGTGGAGCTGGGAGAACCTCTGTTTGCGGCTTTGGAACGGACAGGAGAGTTTCCGCCCTATGTGGTGAAAATGGCGAAGCTGGGGCACCAGACAGGAACTCTGGATCAGATAATGAAGGATTTATCTGTTTATTATGAAAAGGAATTTCAGCTGATGCGGAGTATTCAGAATGCGCTGACCTATCCGGTTATGATGATTTTTATGCTGCTAACAGTGCTGTTTGTTCTGTTTACGAAAGTAATGCCGATTTTTGAAGGCGTATATGAACAGCTGGGAGCACAGATGTCACCTTTATCCAGGACGGCTATCCGGCTTGGGGGGATTTTCAGCGGCGGTGCGCTGGTTCTTTCCGGAGCGGCGGCAGCGGCGGCACTGGCAGTATGGACTGCCTCCAGGTTTGGAAAAACCTTCCGTCTGGTGGAAAAGATGACACAGAGTCTGAAGCGGAAGAGCAGACTGGCTCTGTCTGTGGCAGGCCGCCGTTTTACAGCGGTTCTGGCTTTAACTCTTCGCAGCGGCATGGAACTGGAAAAGGGCATGGAACTGGCAGGAGAGCTGGTGGAAAACACCAGAGTAGAGGAAAAACTGAAGGAATGCGCCGAGGAGCTGGAATGTGGAGCAGGATATTATGAAGCAATGAAGAAAACAGGTCTGTTCAGCGGATTTCATATTCAGATGATACGGGTAGGCGCAAGAAGCGGAAATCTGGATCAGGTGATGGAGAAGCTGTCCGGCGATTATGAAAAAGAGGCAGAGGCAGCGATTGATACCATGCTTGCCAGATTTGAACCGACCATGGTAGCAGTACTGGCAGTGGCAGTGGGATTGGTACTCCTGTCAGTGATGCTTCCCCTGGCGGGAGTTCTGTCAGCGATTGGTTAGGAGATGGCCATGAGAAAAGGAATTGATTTTAAAATGTGGTTCAGCCTGGCAGGTTCAGCAGCCCTGGTGCTGGCAGCAGCGGTCCTTATGACGGCAGGAGTATCACAGCTATCCCGCAGAACGGAGGAAGAGGGCGCCCGGAATCTGATTCAGGCAGTGCGCAGAGCATCGGTTCAGTGCTATGCCATAGAGGGAAGATATCCACCGAGTGTAGAATATCTGGAGGAAAACTATGGGGTAGCCATTGATCGTGAGCGATATCATGTATTTTATGAAGGCTTTGCATCCAATGTAATGCCGGATATTACAGTGTTTCCGGTATCAGAGCTGGAAGAACAGGGGGAGTAGTAGATGAACCAGAAAAAGAAAACTGCAGGGGCAGGTGTAAATCTGCTGTTTACCATGCTGCTGTTTCTTGTGTTTGTGCTTTGCGCTTTGTTTACTGTTCTTTTTGGAAGCAGAGTATATGAAAATATCAGCAGCCGGTCAGAAAATAATGATACGGAAAGCGTGGCACTGCATTATATTGCAAATAAAGTACGTCAGGGTGACAGAGACGGTGCGGTTGATGTGATTGAGATAGAAGGTACTCCGGTGCTGGAGCTGACTCAGATGTCAGGAGAGGTGTCCTATTATACATGGATTTACTATCGGGACGGATGTATCCGGGAACTGTTTACCAGAGAGGGAACAGGACTGGGACTGGATGACGGACTGGAAATTATGGAGTGCAGCGGGCTCCGTCTGTCTAAAGAAGGGCGTCTGATAGAGGCGGAAACTCTTGGAGATGGAGGAGGAAGGATAGTTCTCTCTGTCAGAAGCGGAGGTTTCGCTTATGAATAGAAAGAATGGTTCCGGATCCGGAATGTTTATGATGGAGATGATTCTGGCAGTCTTCTTTTTCCTGCTTTGTTCCGGCATTTGCGTTACGGCTTTTGTGAAGGCGGATCGTATGAGCCATCTGGCTCAGGATACGAATCAGGCTGTTGTAATCGCAGAAAACATGGCAGAAATATGGAAAGCCGGGGGGAGAGAGCTTCTGGAGGAAAAAGCAGGAGCGATTCCTTCCAATACGGAAATGGCAGGAAAAGACGGGGATTTCCGGGAATATGCCTGCACGGTTTATCTGGATCGGGAGGGGACACAGGCTGCAGCGGAATCCGATGTATTTTTTACAGGAGTCCTGTCTCAGCAGGAAAAGGATGGTCTGGAGACGGCAGAGATCACAGTTGTCCGGCAGAGGGATCAGAAGCAGCTGTTTTCCATGACGGCAGCAAGATATGTGCCGGAAAAGGCAGAGTAGGAGGATGGAATGAGAAAACAGGTAAATATCGGAACCACCTCCCTGATATTAATTTTTGTAATCCTCTGTCTGTCGGCTTTCGGGCTCCTTTCTCTGAGCAGTGCGAAAGGCGATTTGAATCTGGCAGAGAAGAATGCAAAGGCAGTTCAGATTTATTATGAGGCAGATGCAGCAGGCGAGGCCTTTGTTCAGATGGTTCACCAGGTTTTTCAGGAGGCAAAAAAGCAGAATCTTACGGGTTCCCGGCGGGATGAGTATTTAAAAGAGAGACTGGGCAGCTACTACCGGGATGGTCTCGTGCAGACAGATATCGAAATGAAATTCGGACAGGCTCTTCATATTGAGCTGCAGCCTGAGGGAGAAGAAGGATACAGGATTCAAAGCTGGAATGTTTATAACCGGGAGGACTATGAAATCGACAGATCCATGCCTGTCTGGACAGGAGAACTGTCCTGATGGAGGAGAAGGGACAGAAAGTGCCGGTACGGACAGAAGAGGAAATCTGAAGAGCAATTCAGGGGAAGGGGAAGGAAGATGATTGAAGAGATTTTAAAGCAGGCAGTGGCGGAGCATGCATCGGATGTTTTTCTGATACCAGGCATGGCATATGCTTTTAAGCTGGGAGGAACTATTGTCCACAAGGGAGAAGAAAAGGTTTTTCAGGAGGAAATGAACCGGCTGATTACAGAATTGTATCATGTAGCAGGAGAACGCAGCATGGAGCGGGTAACAACCTGCGGAGATGATGATTTTTCTTTTGCAGTGCCGGGGGTGGCCCGTTTTCGTGCCAATGTGTTCCGTCAGCGCAACTCGCTGGCAGCAGTGATTCGTGTGGTACATTTCGAGCTTCCGGATCCGGAAGAGCTTCATCTTCCCAGGACAATTATCGATGTGGCCAGGATGACAAAAGGGCTTGTACTGGTGACAGGGCCGGCCGGAAGCGGAAAAAGTACAACGCTTGCCTGTGTCATAGATGAAATCAACAAAACCCGGAATGCCCATGTGATTACTCTGGAAGATCCTATTGAATATCTGCACCGCCATAAAAAGAGCGTAGTGACTCAGAGAGAAATCGGTACAGATACTGACAGCTATGTCAGCGGACTGCGGGCCTCCCTTCGTCAGGCGCCGGATGTTATTCTTCTTGGAGAAATGCGGGATTTTGAAACAATCAAGACAGCGATGACAGCTGCGGAGACAGGCCATCTGGTTATTTCTACTTTGCATACAGTAGGCGCGGCCAATACCATTGATCGGATTATTGACAGTTTTCCGCCGGATCAGCAGCAGCAGATCCGGATCCAGATCTCCATGGTTATGCAGGCAGTGATTTCCCAGCAGCTGATTCCGACAACAGACGGAAAAGAGATTCCGGCTTTTGAGATTATGTTTTTAAATAATGCAATCCGGAACATGATCCGGGAAGCGAAAATTCATCAGATAGACAGCGTCATTTCTACGGCTCAGGAAGAGGGAATGATTACCATGGATGCCAGTCTCATACAGCTTTACAAGAGTGGAAGGATCAGCCGGGAAAATGCTGTTATTTACAGCAGCAACAGTGAATTGATGGAAAAGAAGCTGAACCGTCTTTAAAAGTAAAACAGCCGTCCAGGGCCCGCAGTGAACAAAAACGGACTCTGGATGGCTGTCTTTATGAGTGGATTAAGCCTCATCCTCCACAGTCATAACCCGGAGGCCCAAATCGCTCCAGGTGTTTCCAATCAGATAGGAGGTATAGTTTCTTCCGGAAGCAATATCGGTCTGGAAGGAAACCAGAGGCTGAGGCAGACTGGTGCCGATTCCGATTGCTCCAAGAACAAGGACAGGAATTTCCTTCAGGAAGGTATAAGAATTGGAATTGGTAATATAAAACTGATAGGATCCTGCCATTGCCTGTTTATAGGGAGTAACAGACTGAAAGCCTACGTTGCGGAAGACAGTTTCTCCTCCGTACAGGAGAAGATCGAAACGGGAACCGCTGTAGGTCATGTTGGCAAAGCGGTAACAGCCGGAACCGGAGGGAAGATTGGTACATCCCATATCGGATACCCGGATCATTTCCAGTCCGCCGAAAGCAGAATCTGTGAGAATCATTGTGACTTTCTGCCCTGCAATAAAGGGGAAATTCTGCTGGAGAAGTACGGAGCGAAGGCCGTTGGTCCGCCGGACAGTGACCGTATGGAAGCCGTCGGAAATCCAGTCATAGGTGGAGATGGTTCCAAACCGGGAATTGACGGCATAGGGGGTTCCGTCAATGGAAATATTAACCGGGAAGGAATTGGAGGAGGCATTTAAAAAGCGTACCTGCCCCAGAAAACGGGGAGGAAGACTGGGGATGGTGGGACGTCCGGGAAGCCAGCCGTGGTTATGCCCTCCGGATGAGCCGCCAGGGTATACAGGACCTCCTTCGCCGGGGAAGGGAAGGGGGATGACCGGCCCCGGCCCCATATTGCTGTCCGGGTATACAGGTCCTCCTTCTTCAAAGTCGGGAAGAGGAATGACCGGGAGTCCGCTGTCGTTTTGATCGGGAATGTTGTCGGGATATACGGGTCCCCCTTCTTCAAAATCGGGGAGGGGCGTGGTCAGCCCGTAGTCATTTCCGGCAGGGGCTGCATCTTTTCCCGCTTGGGTGTTTTCTCCGGGGATGTCGTTGTAATGCGTATCGTTTTCAGCCATAAAAAGCCTCACTGTTTTTTACTTTACCTTATGTACAGGAATGAGGGCTGGTTCCGGAATCCGGGAAAAAGGGACAGTTTTTACAGAATATTTTGGAAAAGGGGTCGACCCTGCCCGACCCCGGCAAAGAAAAACAAAAAACGCCGGAACCCTGTAAAACAAGGCTCCGGCGCATTTTTCATCAAGCTGCTGACGGGAATCGGACCCGTGACCTCCGCACTACCAATGCGACGCTCTACCGACTGAGCCACAGCAGCTTATTCACAGACTGAAGATGTCCGATGAACTTTATCTATAGTATCATGGCTTTTTCGCTTTGTCAACCGGAAATACGAAAATATCAGACAGCGGAAAGGAGGATTTGGAGAAACTCCGGGCAACTCCCTCTTTTCTAAACGGCGGTTTTATGTTATGATACAGTATTATCAGAGCTTTCGCCGGATGGCGGAGATTATTTCAGACGGAGGAACCTTGTAATGGAAAAGGAAAAAGAGGTTTTGGAGACAACTGTTTCTAAAAATTTTATTGAGCAGGAGATTGATAAGGATCTGGCAGAGGGTGTTTACGATCACGTACAGACCCGTTTCCCACCGGAGCCGAACGGATATCTTCATATTGGACATGCAAAGTCAATTCTTTTAAACTATGGACTGGCTAAAAAATACGGCGGCAAGTTTAATCTGCGTTTTGATGATACCAATCCTACCAAGGAAAAGACAGAGTTTGTGGAATCGATTATGGAGGATGTAAAGTGGCTGGGAGCTGATTTTGAAGATCGCCTGTTTTTTGCATCCAATTATTTTGATAAAATGTATGAGTGTGCGGTTTTCCTGATTAAAAAAGGAAAAGCCTTTGTCTGCGACCTGTCTGCCGAGCAGATCAGAGAGTACCGGGGAGATTTTACTACTCCGGGTAAGGAAAGTCCCTACCGCAACCGCAGTGTGGAAGAAAACCTGCGTCTGTTTGAGGAAATGAAGGAAGGAAAATATCAGGACGGAGAGAAGGTTCTTCGCGCCAAGATTGATATGGCATCACCCAATATCAATATGAGAGATCCGGTTATTTACCGTGTGGCAAGAATGAGCCATCACAATACCGGAGACAAGTGGTGCATTTATCCTATGTATGACTTTGCACATCCCATTGAGGATGCTATTGAGCATATTACCCATTCTATCTGTACTCTTGAGTTTGAGGATCATCGTCCTCTGTATGACTGGGTTGTGCGTGAGTGCGAGTTTGAGAATCCGCCCCGCCAGATTGAGTTTGCCAAGCTGTACCTGACAAATGTGGTGACAGGAAAGCGTTACATTAAAAAGCTGGTAGAGGACGGCATTGTAGACGGCTGGGATGATCCCCGTCTGGTTTCGATTGCGGCTCTGCGCAGAAGAGGTTACACTCCGGAAGCAATCAAGATGTTTGTAGAGCTGGTAGGCGTATCCAAGGCCAACAGTTCTGTAGATTATGCAATGCTGGAGTATTGCATCAGAGAGGATCTGAAGTTAAAACGCGCCCGTATGATGGCAATTCTGGATCCGGTGAAGCTGGTCATTGACAATTATCCGGAGGGCGAGACAGAGATGCTGGAGATTCCCAACAACCTGGAGAATCCGGAGCTGGGATCCCGCATGGTTCCGTTCAGCCGTGAGGTGTATATTGAGCGTGAGGACTTCATGGAGGTTCCGCCCAGAAAGTACTTCCGTATGTTCCCGGGCAATGAGGTTCGTCTGATGGGTGCTTATTACGTTACCTGTACCGGATGTGAAAAGGATGAGAACGGCAATGTAACCGTGGTTCATGCTGCTTATGATCCGGAGACAAGAGGCGGATCCAGCGACAGAAAGGTAAAGGGAACCATTCACTGGGTTGCTGCAGAGACAGCAAAGCAGGTAGAATGCCGTCTGTATGAGAATATTGTTGATGAGGAAAAGGGCAAATTAAATGAAGACGGAAGTCTGAATCTGAATCCCAATTCCCTGACAATTCTGAAAAACTGCTATGTGGAGCCGGCTCTGGCTGAAGCAAAGGCCTATGACAGCTTCCAGTTTGTAAGAAATGGTTATTTCTGTGCAGACAGCCATGACAGCCAGCCGGGACAGCCGGTATTCAACCGGATTGTCTCCCTCAAGAGTTCATTTAAAATTCAGAAATAAAACGGAGCAGTGCCATGGAACTTTTGATTCCTCTGGATTTAAAAGCGAAAACAGCTTTGTATGAACAGATTTATGCGTATATCCGCGGGGAAATCCGGAACGGAAGTCTGAAGGCAGAGGAAAGGCTGCCTTCTACCAGGGTGCTGGCGGAGAATCTGAAGGTCAGCCGGAGTACGACGCAGATGGCTTACGATCAGCTTCTGGCAGAAGGATATCTTGTGTCCAGACCGTACCGGGGATATTTTGTCAGCCGGATTGAGGGACTGGTGGAGGGCGGCCAGCCGGGAGAACCGGAGATGGCAACCAGTGAGCCGGAGGGACCGGACTGCCGGATTGATTTTTCACCCAGAGGGATTGATCTGGACAGTTTTCCCTACAATGTATGGAGAAAGCTGAGCCGCAATACCCTTGTGGATGACAATAAAGAAATGTTTCATTCCGGAAATCACCAGGGAGAGCCGGGGCTGCGTGAGGCAATCCGCAGCTACCTTCACTCTGCCCGCGGGGTAAACTGCAGCGCAGAACAGATTATTGTGGGAGCAGGAAGCGAGTATCTTCTGATGCTGCTTGCCCAGATCCTGGGAGGAGATCTAAAGATTGCCATGGAAAATCCCACCTACAAGCAGGCATACCGGGTATTCTGCAGTCTGGGATATTCGGTGACTCCTGTGGAGATGGATGGAAAGGGGATGGATCCGATCCTTTTAGAAAAAAGCGGAGCAGATGTGGCTTACGTTATGCCTTCCCACCAGTTCCCGACAGGAGTTGTAATGACGGTAGGACGGCGGCAGGAGCTGTTGAAATGGGCATCAGGAGGAGCGCGCTATCTGATTGAGGATGATTATGACAGTGAGTTCCGTTACCGGGGCAAGCCGATCCCTGCTCTTCAGGGAATGGACCGCCAGGGAAAGGTCATTTACCTGGGAACCTTTTCCAAATGTATTGCGCCGGCTATTCGCGTCAGCTATCTTGTGCTTCCGCCGGAGCTTTTGAAGATTTACCGCCGAAATGCAGGATTTTATGCGTCTACGGTATCCCGGATTGACCAGAATATTTTATATCAGTTTCTTTCTCAGGGGTATTTTGAAAGGCATCTGAACAGAATGCGGGCGATTTATAAGGCAAAGCATGATGTGCTTCTGGAAGAGCTTGCGCCTTTGGCGCGGGAATTTCAGATCGGCGGAGAATATGCAGGAATTCATATGCTTTTGACGGGGAAAAAGAACCAGAAGGAGTCGGAGTTAATGGAAAAGGCCCTGGCAGCCGGAGTGAGAGTATATGGCCTCAGCAGCTATTTTATCCATCCGGAGCATAACCACAGGCCTGCCACAATGGTTCTCGGATATGCCAGCCTCAGAGAGGAGGAGATCCGTGAGGGAATCCGTATTCTTGTTTCCTGCTGGAAATAAACAGTCCGGATGTTCTGCTGTTTAAGATAGAATGTCCGGACTGTTTTGAACATTTCAGTTATTCTAATTATTCCAATTATTCCATCACTTCTTCGCCGTCTTCAGACAGAGCTGCTTCGGTATCGATAGAAACGCTTACGGTATCCTGAGCTGCAGCTTCTTCTTTTTCGGCCGGTTCCTCCTCATTTACCGGAGCCGGTTCTGCTTTGGGGGTATCTTCACCGGAAGGGGCAGAAAAGGAAATCTCATCCTCATCCTCAAAGATATCTTCTTCATCGCTGTTGCCGAAGGAGAAGCGGGAGGCAGTGTCAGCAGCGGCGCCCATAGCCTCTCTGGTAGTATCGGCTACAATGGCAGCAGCATCCTTCATTACATTCTTTGCAGCGCCGGCAACATCCTTGGCTGCATTCAGCATATCGCCTGCTGCAACGAGAAATTCGTCCTTATCAGCATGGAGAGACACATAATTCCGGGTCATGGTACTGTCCGGAACAGGTGCATCCTCCTCATCTTCAAAATCGTGGAAATCCTCATCCAGTTCCTTATTGAAAGACTGATATTTTCTGAAGTAAGAAATTCCGGCGGCGGCAGCGCCGGCAACAGCAGCCAGCATTACAAATTTTCCCAATCCCTTTTTTGCCATATGTGCACTCCTTTCTATTGACAGACAGTTTGTTCTGTCAATCTGCTATTATGAATATTGTAATACGAATGAGAAAAAAAAGAAAGGGGACAAGCGAAAATTTAAAAATTTTATAAAATTAGCACTCGACACTTGACAGTGCTAACAATGCGTGGTATAAATGGTATTGTGAATCGAAAGAGGGGTTCCAAGGAATCCTGTAATGAAAAAAGTAGAAGAAGAATAAGGAGGAATCATCCATGAAATTAGTACCGTTATTTGACCGTGTTGTTTTAAAACAGCTGGTTGCAGAAGAGACAACCAAGTCAGGTATTGTATTGCCGGGCCAGGCAAAGGAGAAACCTCAACAGGCAGAAGTTATCGCAGTAGGACCGGGCGGTGTGGTTGACGGCAAGGAAGTGACCATGCAGGTAAAGGTTGGCGATAAGGTTATCTACTCTAAGTATTCCGGAACAGAGGTAGAGGTAGAGGACGAGAAGTTTGTAGTAGTAAAACAGAATGATATTCTGGCAGTGATTGAGTAAAAGATAAATAAGACAGATTTGGAGGAATGCAATTATGGCAAAGCAGATTAAATATGGCGTAGAAGCCAGAAAAGCCCTGGAAGCCGGTGTAAATCAGCTGGCAGATACTGTTCGTGTAACCATCGGACCGAAAGGAAGAAACGTAGTTCTTGACAAGTCCTTTGGTGCTCCGCTGATTACCAACGATGGTGTTACCATTGCAAAGGAGATCGAGCTGGAGGATGCATTTGAGAACATGGGTGCTCAGCTGGTAAAAGAGGTTGCTACCAAGACCAATGATGTAGCCGGCGACGGTACCACCACTGCAACAGTTCTGGCACAGGCTATGATCAACGAAGGCATGAAGAACCTGGCAGCAGGCGCCAACCCCATCGTTTTAAGAAAGGGTATGAAGAAAGCAACTGAGGCTGCTGTAGAAGCAATTGCAAAGATGAGCCAGCCGATCGAAGGCCGCGACAGCATCGCAAGAGTTGCTGCTATCTCTGCTGCAGATGACGAAGTAGGCGAGATGGTTGCAGAGGCTATGGAGAAGGTTTCCAATGACGGTGTTATTACCATTGAGGAATCCAAGACCATGAAGACAGAGCTGGATCTGGTTGAAGGTATGCAGTTTGACCGCGGTTATGTTTCTGCTTACATGTGCACAGATATGGATAAGATGGAAGCAAATCTGGACGATCCGTATATTTTAATTACTGATAAGAAGATTTCCAATATCCAGGAGATTCTGCCGGTTCTGGAGCAGATTGTACAGTCCGGTGCCAAGCTGCTGATCGTAGCAGAGGATATTGAGGGCGAGGCCCTGACCACTCTGATTGTCAACAAGTTAAGAGGTACCTTCACTGTTGTAGGTGTAAAGGCTCCGGGCTATGGCGACAGAAGAAAAGAGATGTTAAAGGATCTGGCTATTCTGACCGGCGGTACTGTGATTTCCGAGGAACTGGGTCTGGAACTGAAGGACACCACTATGGCTCAGCTGGGACGCGCAAAATCTGTTAAGGTTCAGAAAGAGAACACAATTATCGTAGACGGCTGCGGCGACAAGGGTGAGATTGCTGCCCGTGTTGCACAGATTCGCGCACAGATTGAAGAGACTACTTCTGATTTCGATAAAGAAAAACTGCAGGAGAGACTGGCTAAACTGGCAGGCGGTGTTGCAGTAATCCGTGTAGGTGCTGCTACCGAGACAGAAATGAAGGAAGCAAAGCTTCGTATGGAGGATGCTCTGTCTGCAGCAAGAGCAGCTGTGGAAGAGGGTATTATCGCAGGCGGCGGTTCTGCTTACGTTCATGCAATCGAGCAGATTAAGGCAAGTGTGGATGAACTGGAAGGCGATGAGAAAACCGGTGGAAAGATTATTCTGAAAGCACTGGAAGCTCCGTTATTCCATATCGCAGCAAATGCAGGTCTGGAAGGCTCTGTTATTATCAACAAGGTAAAAGAGTCTCCGGTAGGAACCGGCTTTGATGCATATGAGGAAGAGTATGTGGATATGATTAAGGCAGGTATTCTGGATCCGGCCAAGGTTACCAGAAGCGCTCTGCAGAACGCAACCAGCGTTGCATCCACCCTCTTGACAACCGAGTCTGTTGTAGCTAATATTAAAGAAGAAACTCCGGCTATGCCGGCAGGCGGGATGGGCGGAATGATGTAATCAGCTGTCCGTGATTTTCATGGCCTGACGGCAAAAGGCGCAAGGGTAAAACCATATGAATGAGTTTTCCCCTGCGCCTTTTGTGTATCTGCTTCGGCCCGGATATTCTTCTTCAAAGGGGGAGCAGGTATCTGCCAGAGCGGCATAGCATATACGGAAAGAAGAAAAGGAGAAAGAACCTATGAACGAATCTTATGCAGAGTACCTTGTACGGCGGAAAACTCCCGCTTATGCCTGGCTGGTCACCGGGCTTTTGGGCGTGATTACAGCTTTTTTTGTAGTTATGGCTATGACATCAGGGATTTTGTCTGTGATCCTGATGTTTGTATTTGGTTTTCTGACCTATCTGTCTTACAGAAATTTCCATGTGGAATTTGAGTATCTGTACGTAGACAAGCAGCTGAATGTAGACAAGATTCTGGGAAAAGCCAAAAGAAAAAAAGCATATGAGTGCAGCATGGAGGAGATCCAGATGATTGCACCCTCTGATTCCCATGTTTTGTCTGATTATAAAGTGACAGGAAAGACCCTGGACTGCTCTTCCCGGATGCCGGGCGTGAAAACCTACACTGCAGTGATCCAGAAAGGCAGCGAAAGTATCCGTCTTATTTTTGAGCCAAATGACAAAATGCTTCACTGTTTCCGTCAGACAGCACCGAGAAAAGTTGTACAGTAAGGCCCTGAAAAGGTATTTTTAGGAAAAGTTTTTAATAAAACAGAAAATGTGAGACGAAAAATCGTTGGAAATAGTATTTGACAAGCAGCCAGAAATTTGTTAAACTAGGCACTAAATATTCCGGCAGCCCGTCAGGCTCTGCCGGATAAATCAACGAAAGAGAGGACAAAAAAATGGGTACAATTATTGGTGACGGCATTACATTTGATGACGTTCTGCTGGTGCCTTCCTATTCCCAGGTGGTACCGAATCAGGTTGATCTCACTACTTATCTGACCAAGAAGATCAAACTGAATATTCCCCTGATGAGTGCTGGTATGGATACGGTTACGGAGCATCGCATGGCGATTGCCATGGCGCGCCAGGGCGGTATCGGAATTATTCACAAGAATATGAGCATCGAAGCTCAGGCTGAGGAAGTAGATAAGGTTAAACGTTCAGAAAATGGCGTCATTACAGACCCGTTTTTCCTGTCCCCGGAGCACACTCTGAGGGATGCGGACGAGCTGATGGGCAAATTCCGGATTTCCGGTGTTCCGATTACAGAGGGCCGCAAGCTGGTTGGTATTATTACCAACCGCGATCTGAAGTTTGAAGAGGATTTTACCAAGAAAATCAAGGAGTGCATGACCAGTGAGAACCTGGTTACTGCAAAGGAAGGCATCACTCTTATGGAGGCAAAGAAGATTCTTGCCAAGGCCAGAGTGGAGAAGCTTCCTATCGTAGATGATGACTTTAATTTAAAGGGTCTGATTACCATTAAGGATATTGAAAAGCAGATTAAGTATCCGCTGTCCGCCAAGGACGAGAAGGGCCGTCTGCTGTGCGGTGCAGCCCTTGGAATCACAGCCAATGTTCTGGATCGCGTTGAGGCGCTGATGAAGGCTCAGGTTGATGTGGTAGTTCTGGATTCTGCTCACGGTCATTCAGAAAACGTTCTGCGCTGTGTGCGTATGATTAAAGAAAAATATCCGGAGCTGCAGGTAATCGCAGGAAATGTAGCTACAGGAGAGGCAACCCGCGCTCTGATTGAGGCCGGTGTAGATGCAGTAAAGGTTGGTATCGGACCTGGCTCCATCTGTACCACCCGTGTGGTTGCAGGTATTGGTGTTCCGCAGATTACAGCTGTTATGGACTGCTATGCTGTTGCAAAAGAGTATGGTATTCCGATTATTGCAGACGGCGGAATCAAGTATTCCGGAGACATTACCAAGGCAATTGCTGCAGGCGGTAATGTATGTATGATGGGAAGCCTGTTTGCCGGATGTGATGAGAGCCCGGGAACCTTCGAGCTGTATCAGGGAAGAAAATATAAAGTATACCGCGGCATGGGCTCTATTGCAGCTATGGAAAACGGAAGTAAGGATCGTTATTTCCAGGCAGATGCAAAGAAGCTGGTTCCGGAAGGCGTAGAAGGACGTGTTGCATATAAGGGACTGGTAGAGGATACCGTATTCCAGATGCTGGGCGGTCTTCGTGCAGGCATGGGTTACTGCGGAGCTTCTGATATTCCTACTCTCCAGGAAACAGGAAAGTTTATAAAGATTTCTGCAGCATCTTTAAAGGAAAGCCATCCGCATGATATTCATATCACAAAAGAGGCACCGAACTACAGCGTAGATGCTTAAAATTTCATAAACTGTTTTTCAAAACCACCGCTCTGCTATGCATGACGGTGGTTTTGTGGTATACTACCACTAGATATGAGAAACAGGGAGGAGTTATAGATGAATTACGGAATAAGGTGTCACGATATCTGTCCCAAGGCTGATATCGATACTGTGCTTGATACAGTCAAGGAGAATGGAATCTGTCAGATTCAGCTGGCGCTGGGAAAATCTGTTTCCGGCTGCGATTTTGGACCGGGACATTATTCACCGGGATTTGCACATATGATTTCTGACAAGCTGAAGGAGCGGGGAATTCATGTTGCAGTCCTGGGCTGCTACATCAATCCGACGGATCCGGACGAGAATAAGAGAAAGGCTTCGGTTGCCCGGTTTATAGAGCATCTGAAATATGCAAAGATTATAGGCGCTGATATGGTTGGCACGGAGACAGGACGATACAGCAGTGATTTCAAAGTTGTTCCGGAAACCTATACGGAAGAATGCTATCAGCTTCTTTTAAAAAGCATGAGAGAAATTGTGGATGCGGCAGAAAAGCTGGGAATGATTGTTGGTGTGGAGGCGGTTCACGACCATACTCTGTACAGTCCGGAGATGATGAAGCGTTTTCTGGATGACATTCACTCACCTAATGTAGAGGCTATTCTGGATCCGGTGAATTTAATCAGCAGCGAAAATTATAACAATCAGGAAGAAGTGCTGGAACGGGCTTTTGCACTTTACGGGGATCGGATTTCCATGGTGCATGTGAAAGATTTCCGCATGGAAAACGGAGAACCGGAGTTTGAGCATGTGGGAGACGGCCTGTTTCATTATGAACCTCTGCTTCGCTGGCTGAAGAAAGAGAAGCCGTATATCACCATGCTTCTGGAAAATTCCAACCGGGAACGGTGTCACAGGGATGTGGCATATCTGCAAAAAATCTATGAGGAAGTGTAGCGCAGGCAGGATAATTATGCTATACTAAAAAAAGTATGTTTCGGGACGAAGAGGAAGGGCCTATGCTGAATGAAGATAAATTAAAGCTGATGACCGGTATTGCGATGTTCGAAAAACGGGAAGGAAAAGCGATATTTCCGGCAAACCGCTATTTTAAAAATGATTATATCAGCAGCCGGATGCTGCGGTCCTTCTTTTCGTATAGTTTCTGTTACCTGCTTTGCCTTCTGGTCTGGGTTTTGTACAGTATGGAACGGATTTTGAATACGATCAACCTGGAGGAGGCGGCGGGGCTGGCAAGAACAGCTTTGCTGCTTTACGGAGCAGGTCTGGCTGTCTATCTTCTGATTACTTTTCTGGTCTACAGGAAGAGGTATGAATATGCCAGAAGAGGAATGAAGGTGTATGTAGCAAAGCTGAAAAGGCTGGAAAAACGGTATGAATTTCAGAGCCGCAGCAAAGAATTGACAAAGGAGGGCGTCCGACATGATGATGTTTCTCGTACTTAAAGAACGTCTCAGATCCTTTTATGGAAAGTATGCGGCTGTGGCTGACGGTATGGTAAAGTTTATTTACAGTTTTGCGGCCCTGTGGATGATGAGCCACAATCTTGGCTTTATGACAAAACTGAACAGCATGGCAGTGGTGATTCTTCTTTCACTGCTGTGTGCGTTTTTGCCTTACGGGGCGATTGCCTGTCTTCTGGCGGTGGTGCTTCTGGCCCATATTTATGCAGTATCCATGGAGATTGCCTTGATTACAGCCATCTTTCTGGTGATTGTAGCGCTTCTATATTATGGCTTTCAGCCGGGAGACAGCTACTGGATGGTTTTGGTTCCCATGGCATTTGTCATGAAAATTCCCTTTGCAGTTCCGATTCTGGCAGGACTCTGTGCAGGACCGGTTGTTGTGATTCCAGTCAGCTGCGGAGTTGTTGTTTATTATATTTTAAATTATGTCCGGCAGAATGCGGGACTTCTGACGAATGATGCTTCTGTGGATATTACTCAGAAGTTTGTTCAGATCATACAGGCAATTCTTTCCAACAAGGCAATTGTGGTTATGATTGCAGTATGCGCAGTCGGAGTTCTTGCAGTATATCTGATTCGGACGATGTCTGTGGATTATGCGTGGATGATTGCAATTGTAATTGGAACCATAGTCCAGATGGCAGGTGTTTTTGTAGGAGATTATCTGTTTGATGTGTCTATGCCGATTGGAGAATTGCTGACAGCTGTGATTGCTTCTCTGGTGCTGGCAGGACTTTATCATTTTTTCGTGTTCGCGGTGGATTACACCAGGACCGAATATATGCAGTTTGAAGATGACGATTATGTGTATTATGTAAAAGCGGTTCCGAAAGTGGCCGTGTCCAAACCGGATGTGCGGGTACAGCGTATGAACAATCCGGACAGGGCGCGTCATCCGAGAACCGAGGGCCGCAGACAGGAACGGCCGTGAATTCTGAATGTTGAAAGTGAGGCATACGTATGACGGGCATCATCCAGGATGTGGGAGCTTTTTTTGACGGGCTGGGATCCTGGCTTTCGTTTTTGCCGAGGATTACCATTGGAAGTTTAACAGAGATTATTATTATTGCAATTCTGGTATACTTTGCACTGCTCTGGATCAAGAGCACCAGGGCTTGGTATCTTCTGCGGGGCATTGGCATGATTCTGGCATTTGCTCTTCTTGCAGCTCTGTTTCGATGGAATACCATCCTCTGGATCCTTGATAAAAGCGGAGCGATTGCAGTTACGGCGCTGGTGATTATCTTCCAGCCGGAGCTGCGTAAGGCTCTGGAGCAGCTGGGAAGTAAAAATCTGTTTTCAGAGCTGCTTCTTTTTGATGATGGAAAGGAAAATCAGGAATTTTCCGAACGGACAGTCAATGAGATTGTAAAGGCTACCTTTGAGATGGCCAAGGTAAAAACAGGAGCGCTGATGGTGATTGAGCGCAATGTTTCTCTTCGGGAAATAGAGCGGACAGGAATTGAAATCAACGGACTGGTCAGCAGTCAGCTGCTGATTAATATATTTGAACACAATACGCCGCTTCACGACGGAGCTGTGGTAATCCGGGGAAACCGGGTGACAGCAGCAACCTGCTATCTGCCTTTATCAGATAATATGATGATCAGCAAGGAACTGGGAACCAGACACCGGGCTGCTGTGGGAATCAGTGAAGTGACTGACAGTATGACCATCGTTGTTTCTGAGGAAACCGGCCGGGTATCTCTTGTGGAAGGCGGTTCCCTGCGTCGCATCGCCGATGCGGAGATGCTGAAGGAAGCTTTGGCCAGCATGGAACGGCAGGAGGAAACGGGAAGCAGCCGGTTCAGGATATGGAAGGGAAAAAAGAAGAATGAAAGAAAAACTGTTGAATAACCTGGGCTTGAAGATTCTTTCTATCTTTGTGGCATTTTTTGTATGGCTGGTTGTTATGAATGTATCCAATCCGCTGACCTCAGAAAGCAAGGAGGTGCCTCTGGAGACTGTCAACGGGCAGGTTCTGACAGCGGCAAACCGTGCTTATGAGATTAATGGAAAAAGTACAGTGACAGTCAATTACCGGGTGCGTACCAGGGACGCTTACCGGATCAAGGCTTCAGATTTCCGCGCTTATGTGGATCTGGCAGAGCTTTACAGTGTAACAGGTTCTGTAGAAGTGAAGGTAGAAATCCTGAGCAATAAAGAACTGATCAGCGAGATTACCACAAAGCCGGGGGTAGTCCGGGTGCAGACAGAGGAGCTGCAGAGCAAGCCCTTTGAGCTTCAGACAAAGACTACCGGTCATGCGGCAGACGGATATTCCGATGGAAAAGTGGAACTGACACCTGCAACAGTAACAGTAGAAGGACCGGTTTCCCAGGTGGGTATGATCAGCTATATGGGTGTTGAGATTGGTGTGGACGGAGCTTCCAGTGATTTGACAGGAGCAGCAAAGCCAAGGTTTTATGATGCAAACGGCAATGAGCTGTCAGATATCGGAGATCGGATCACAGTAGATACAGAGGAGATTTCTTATCGGGTTGCCATTAATAAAGTAAAGAGTCTTCCTCTTGATTTTGAAGTAACCGGAACAGTTGCACCGGGATATCAGTATACCGGAGTGGAGTGCAGCAGCCGGGATGTGAAGGTAACGGGACTGAAAACAAACCTGGCAGATGTGAATAAAATCACGATTCCAGCCAGTGAACTGAATATTAACCGGGCAGCATCAGATGTTGTGGTAACCGTGGATTTGAGAGATTACCTGCCGGAAGGAGTCGAACTGGCAGAGTCGCAGAATCCGTCGGTAGAGATTCGCCTGAAGGTGGAAAAGCTGGTCAACAGAACGATTGTTCTTTCAGACGAGGATATTGAACAGAAAAATCCGTCTGAGAATTATCATTACCGCTTTATCCCGGAGAAGATGGAAGTGGTAGTTCAGGGACTCAGTGAAGATCTGGAAAGCCTGAATGGTTCTGATTTGGGAGCATCTGTTGATTTGGCAGATCTGGGACCGGGAATACACAGCGCAGAGGTACAGTTTGAGCCGGATGCAGCATTTACCATTGTTTCCAGCTCAGAGGTTCAGGTAGATGTTGTGCAGAGTGCAGATGTTCTGGAGGCCGGAACTTCCTCCGGAAGCAAACCTCAGGAGTCAGAATCGGAGCCTTCAGAAAAAGAAACCACAGAGACAGCAATAGAGACGCCGGCGCAGTCCAGAGAAGAGGAAAGCAGCGCCGGATGACGGAAGAGAGGGATAGCGTGGTAAGAAAGCAGCTGAGAATCAAAAATATTTCCGGGCTTCATTTGAGGCCCACAGGAATACTCTGTAATGAAGCCATTAAATATCAGTCATCGATTCAGATCGTGACGGGAAGCACTACGGCAAATGCAAAAAGCGTCCTCAGTGTTCTGGGAGCCTGTGTGAAGTGCGGCGATGAGATTGAACTGATTTGTGAAGGAAATGATGAAGAAGAAGCCTTTGCCGCAGTGGCAGGACTGATTGAAAGCGGATTAGGTGAATAAGCAAAAGAAACTATTGGTGTTATTGCAGAAAGCTGTTCTGTGAAAAGACACTGATAAAAAATATTTAATTAATAAGGAGGTATCTCTTATGTATAAGGGAACGAATGCTTCTTCCGGAATTGGTATCGGAACAGCTGTCATCGTGGAAGAGGCAGAGCTGGTGATTAAAAGAGAGGCAGTATTGGATACGGAAGCCGAGGCAAAGCGCTTCCAGGAAGCACTGGAGCAGACTATGAAGGATACAGAGGCACTGGCTGCGGATCTCGCCACCAGAGTGGGGGAGAAGGAGGCTGAGATTATGCAGGGCCATCTGATGCTTCTGATGGATCCGATGCTGACCGGCGAAATTGAAAATACGATTAAAAATGAAAGTATCTGCAGCGAATATGCAGTTGAGCAGGTATGCACCATGTATGCGGATGTTTTTGCAGCCATGGAGGACGAGCTGATGCAGCAGAGGGCAACAGATATGCGGGATATTAAAACCCGGATGCAGCAGGTGCTGATGGGTGTTTCTTCTGTGGATATTTCTGCTCTTCCGGCAGGAAGTATTCTGGTGGCAAAGGATTTGACACCTTCCATGACAGCAGGAATCAATCCGGCTCATGTGGCAGGTATTGTGACAGAGCTGGGAGGAAAGACTTCTCACAGCGCTATTCTGGCCAGAGCTCTGGAGATTCCGGCAGTGGTTGCTGTGAAGGATTTTATGGGTCTTGTGAAAAACGGGGATCAGGTGATTCTGGACGGTTCTGAGGGAATTGTTTTTGTAAATCCGGATGAAAAGACTGCATCGGAATATCAGGAAAAGAGAGACTGCTTCCTGAAAGAGAAGAAGGAGCTGGAGCAGTACATAGGAAAGCCAACCGTGACCAGAGACGGTGTTTCTATTGAACTGGTGGCAAATATCGGAAAGCCTGAGGATGTGGAAAAGGTGCTTCAGTATGACGGCGAGGGTGTTGGTCTGTTCAGAACCGAGTTTTTGTTTATGGACAGAAATGCCATGCCTACTGAGGAAGAACAGTTTGAGGCATATAAAGAGGTTGCAGAAAAGCTGGCCGGCAAGCCGGTAATTATCCGTACTCTGGATATTGGCGGTGACAAGGAGATTCCTTATATGGGCCTGAAGAAGGACGAGAATCCTTTCCTGGGATACCGTGCTATCCGTCTGTGCCTGGATCGGAAAGAGGATATTTACAGACCGCAGCTGCGCGCACTTCTTCGTGCCAGTGCCTACGGCAATATTAAAATCATGATTCCGATGGTAACCTGTATTGATGAGCTGCGGGAGGCAAAGGCTCTGATTGCAGAGATTAAGGAGGAGCTGGATCGGGAAGGTATCAGCTACAACCGGGATATCCAGGTTGGAATTATGGTGGAAACTGCAGCGGCATCTCTGATGGCTGATGTATTTGCCAGAGAGGCAGATTTCTTCAGTATCGGAACCAATGATCTGACTCAGTATACCATGTCCGTTGACCGTGGAAATGATAAGATTTCCTACCTGTATTCCACCTTTAACCCGGCAGTTCTCCGGAGCATTAAGCATATTATTGCCTGTGGACGAGAAGCCGGAATTATGGTGGGAATGTGCGGCGAGGCAGCCAGTGATCCGATGATGATTCCGCTGCTTCTGGCTTTCGGATTAAACGAGTTCAGCATGAGTGCATCAGCAATTCTGCGCGCCAGAAAGCTGATTACCGGTTACAGCACAGAGGAGCTGCAGGCGGTGGCTGACAAGGCAATGAGCTTTGCAACAGCAAAAGAAGTAGAAGAATATATGAAATCCTTTGCAGAATAAGAAGAGAGGCTGTCGCTGCCGTCAGCGGCAGCCTTTTGAAAAACAGGGAAGAGTTTGAAAACCCGCAGTCATAATGGTTTTTTCCATTATGAAAAATGAAAGACAGGATGGGAAGGTTTATGGCAGTTTACGCGATTTGTTATCTGGCAGCTTATTTTCTGGCGCGATGGGAGCACTACTATCTTTCAGGAACAGCGCTTCTGGCAGCCGCAGTATGGCTGTATTATTCGGATTATCGGAAAACAAAAAATATTATTCATCTGCGTGCCCTGTTTTCGCTTTTCTGGGTAGGAGGACAGGGACTGTCCTGCCTGAAGCTGAGTCATCTGCAGACAGACTGGTCACTGATGACATGGGTTTGTCTGGCTCTGGCTTATGCCGGCTTCTGGGCAGTGTATGAAATTTTTACCTCCCTGTTTGGAACGACTCGTGAAAGCTACGGGCGGCGGAGAAGTTTTTCCTGCAATTCCATACCTCTGTTTCATATGATTTGCGGTCTGACGGCGGTTTCTCTGGCTGCATTTGTTCTGGAGGCAGTGAAGCTCGGGTTTGTTCCTCTGTTTTTAAAGGGAGTTCCCCATGCATATTCCGAATTTCACCTGACAGGAGTTCATTATATTACCGTGTCCTGCGTTCTGGTTCCGTCTCTGGCAGTTTTATTTTTCCATACGGAAAGAGGGCGGGGAAGTGAACGCAGACTGGCGATTACTCTGATTTTGTCAGGTATCTCTCTATTGATTCCGATTTTATGCGTATCGAGATTTCAGTTTGTATTTGCTGTGATTTTGGCGGCCTTGACTTATATTTCCCTTCAGAAAACCTTTCACCCGGTTTATCTGCTTGGACTGTTTGCAGTTATGATTCCGGTCTATCTGATTCTGACTGTGGCAAGAAGCCATGATGTTGCCTATTTAAATGGGATTTTCGAGATAAAGAATGAGAAAATGCCGATTTTTATCACGCAGCCTTATATGTATATTGCAAATAATTACGATAATTTCAACTGTCTGGTAGAGGCGCTTCCGAAACACAGCTTCGGGCTGAAAAGTCTGTTTCCGCTCTGGGCTCTTACGGGACTGAAGTTTTTCTTCCCGCAGCTGATTCAATTTCCGATTTATGTAAATAAAAAGGAATTGACAACCCTGACCATGTTTTATGACGCCTATTACGATTTCGGATGGGTGGGAGTGCTGCTTTTATCCTGTGTGTTAGGAGCAGCGGCCTATTTTCTTATGGAAAAGCTGAGGAAAATGAAAAATCCTATAGGATACCTGCTGTATGCTCAGTTTGCGGCCTATATGATTCTTTCTTTTTTCACTACATGGTTCAGCAACACAACAACCTGGTTTTATCTGATTGTAACGGGGATTCTGGCACTGTATTACCATTTTAACCAGTACAGGCGAAGGTAAGAGACAGATGGGGACAGCTTTGAATATGAATTGGGGAAGACGAAAAGAACAAGCAGGAGGATGATGTCTGATGATTTCAGGAAAAATGAAGCCCTTGGTGGAGAATAATTCTGTAATTCGCGTGATGTTCGAGGAGGGAAAGCGGCTGGCTGCCATTTACGGGGCAGAAAATGTCTATGATTTCAGTCTTGGCAATCCCAATGTTCCGGCGCCGCCGGAGGTGGAGAAGGCGATACTGGATACTTTGAAGGAGGAGGAATCCACCTTTGTTCACGGTTATATGAGCAATGCAGGGTATGAGGACGTAAGAGAAACGATTGCCCGGTCTCTGAACAGCCGGTTTGGCACGAAATTCAGCCAGAAGAATATTCTGATGACAGTAGGTGCAGCCAGCGGACTGAATGTAATTTTAAAAACCATTCTGAATCCGGGAGATGAGGTCATTGTTTTTGCTCCGTATTTTGTAGAGTACGGCAATTATGTTCGCAGTTATGACGGTCAGCTTACGGTGATTTCTCCGAATACCGCTGATTTCCAGCCGAATCTGGAAGAGTTTGCAGAGAAAATTACGGAAAGAACAAAGGCGGTTATTATCAATACGCCGAACAATCCGACAGGTGTCGTTTATTCCCATGAAACACTGACCCGGCTGGCCGGGATTATGCGGCAGAAAACGAAAGAGCTGGGAACAGAAATGGTGCTGATTTCTGATGAGCCGTACAGGGAACTGGCGTATGACGGAGTAGAGGTGCCTTATGTGACAAAGTATTATGATGATACGGTTGTGTGCTACTCCTACAGCAAATCCCTGTCACTGCCTGGTGAGCGAATCGGCTATCTGGTGATTCCTGATGAGTTTACAGACAGCGAGTCGGTATTTACGGCCGCAACGATTGCCAACCGTGTTCTTGGCTGTGTGAATGCCCCGTCTCTGATGCAGCGTGTGATTAAGCGGTGTATTGAGGCAGATGCCCAGGTTAATCTGGAGGCGTATGACAAAAACAGAAATCTCCTGTATCACGGACTGAAGAAACTGGGATTTTCCTGCATTAAGCCGGAGGGGGCATTCTACCTGTTTGTCAAGGCTCCGGAGGAGGATGAGAAGGCCTTTTGCGCCCGCGCGCAGAAGCACAATCTTCTGCTGGTTCCGGGAAGCTCCTTTGCCTGTCCGGGATATGTGCGGATTGCGTATTGTGTGTCAGCAGACCAGATTACCAGATCCATGCCGGCTTTTGAGGCACTGGCAAAGGAGTATGGGCTGGTGTAGTTTTTCGGAAAGTTTCCTGTGGTGTAGAACGGCTGCTGAAGGGGGATGAGACTTCGCAGTCAGGGGGAAAAGAGAATATCCGGGCATGTCTGAAAAAGGCATCATCTGTCTGGAAAGACCATGAGGAGGAAAATATTATGTACGGCTGGGAGAAATATATCAGAAAGGTTGTTCCCTATGTTCCGGGAGATCAGCCGAAGGGAGATCGGTTAATTAAGCTGAATACCAACGAAAATCCATATCCGCCTGCACCGGGGGTAAAGGAGGCTCTTGCGCAGATGGACGATGATCGTCTGCGGAAGTATCCGGATCCGGCGGCTGGAGATCTGGTATCCGCTCTTGCAGAATATTATCACGTAGGAACCGATCAGGTTTTTGTAGGTGTCGGTTCAGATGATGTCATTGCAATGAGCTTTCTTACGTTTTTTAACTCGGAAAAGCCGATTCTGTTTCCGGATATTTCGTATTCTTTTTATAAGGTATGGGCAGAGCTGTTCCGGATCCCCTTTGAAACTCCCGCTCTGGACGAGAATTTTGTCCTTCATCCCGGGGATTACATGAGAGAAAACGGCGGAATTATTTTTCCGAATCCCAATGCGCCTACAGGACTTTTGCTTCCTCTGGATGAGGTTGAGGAGATTGTACGAGCCAATCAGGACAGCATTGTGATTGTTGATGAGGCATATATTGATTTTGGCGGTGTTTCTGCCCTGTCGCTGATTCCCAGGTATGAGAATCTCCTTGTGGTGCAGACCTTCAGCAAATCCAGATCCATGGCAGGAATGCGCATTGGCTTTGCCATAGGAAATCCCAGACTGATTCAGGCATTAAATGATGTCAAATACTCCTACAATTCCTACACAATGAATCTTCCGTCCCTGATTCTTGGAAAAGAAGCGGTGAAGGATGATGAATATTTTAAGGAGACGCTGAAAAAGATTATAGAGACAAGAGAGTGGTCGAAGATGCAGTTAAAGCGGCTGGGCTTTACATTTCCTGACTCTATGTCAAACTTTATTTTTGCTTCTCATAAAACGGCAAAGGCAGAGGCGATTTTTGAGGCACTGCGGGAAAATCAGATTTATGTCAGGTATTTTAAACAGCCGAAGCTGGAAAACTATCTGAGAATTTCCATTGGAACAAGGGAGGAAATGGAGGCGCTGTTTGCTTTCCTTGAAACCTATTTGGAACAAGAAAACGAGAAGGTGATAGATTGAAGGATGGAAAATATTATTTAGGAATCATCCTGAATATTGTTATTCCGCTGGCAGAAATCGGTCTGATATGTGTGGTGGGGCCGAAGCTGCTTGTATTCTTTATGCCCTTTGTAATTGGCTGGATCATTGCGCTGATTGCCAATCCGCTGGTGCGGATGCTGGAAAGGCGTTTAAAGCTGGTTCGGAAACACAGCTCTGCTTTGATTGTGGTTGCAGTTCTGGCTGCTGTAATCGGGCTGACCTACTTTTTGATTTCCAGACTGTGGTATCAGGCCTGTGATCTGGCAAAGGATCTGCCGGAACTGTATGCAGTGGCAGCTGCAGAGGTACAGAATGTATTTGCGCGGTTTGATGATTTGTTCCGCATGCTTCCGGCCAATGTCCGGCAGTCCTGGCAGGAATTTGCCGGAAATGTAGGTCAGGGGCTGAGCTTCCTGGTGCAGAAAATAGCTTCGCCTACGGTAGAAGCTGCCGGAAATGCAGCAATGCGGCTTCCGCGGGTGCTGGTTAATGTGGTTGTAACGATTTTGTCTTCTTACTTTTTTATCGCAGAAAGAGACAAAATCATCGAATTTTGGAGAAAGCATCTGCCGGAAAAAGGAAATCAGTATTACAGCCATCTGAAAGGCGATGCAAAACGTCTCATAGGCGGATATTTTATGGCCCAGTTTAAAATCATGTTTGTGGTGGGAGCCATGCTTCTTGCCGGTTTTCTGATTTTAAATATAAACTATGCATTTTTATTGGCATTTTTAGTATCTATGCTTGATTTTCTGCCTTTGTTTGGAACAGGAACCGTTCTGATTCCATGGGCTCTTATCAAGCTGCTTTCTGGAAAATATGCGCTGGCAGCAGGACTTGCTCTGCTGTATGTGCTGACACAGGTGGTTCGTCAGGTCATACAGCCGAAAATCGTGGGAGATTCTATGGGACTTCCGCCCTTGTGGACCCTGATTTTTCTGTATCTGGGATTTAAGGTTCATGGAATATCCGGTATGATTCTGGCTGTCCCCATCGGAATTCTGGCAATGAATCTTTATCATTACGGCGCCTTTGATTCTCTGATTGAGAACAGCAAGCTGCTGGCGAAAGAGATTCAGCTGCTTCGCGGACAGAATATGTCTGTCCGGGAAAAAGACAGGGACGGAAAGCATTAGTGGATAATATCATCCATGTGTTTCCAAATGTCAATAATAACAGGCTTATGAATGGAATATTTATGGAATTTTTCGAAATAATTTTTATTGTATCTTACCTGTAAATTATGTATAATGAACGTTGTTATAATTTGACGGAAAGTAGGAGGAAAGCTCGTGAACAGAGAAAAAATCATTGTCATTGATTTTGGCGGCCAGTACAATCAGCTGGTAGCCCGCCGTGTTCGTGAATGCAACGTTTACTGTGAAATATATTCCTATAAAACCGACATTGCTGCAATTCGGGAAATGAATCCGAAGGGAATCATTCTTACCGGAGGCCCCAACAGCTGTTACGAAGGGGGAGCCCCTACCTGCAGCAGAGAATTGTTTGAAATGGGAATTCCTGTACTTGGACTGTGCTATGGCGCTCAGCTGATGATGCACGTCCTGGGCGGACATGTATGCAAGGCACCGGTCCGTGAGTACGGAAAAATTGAGGTAACAGTGGATCAGAACTGTAAGCTGTTTACCAATGTAGCAGAAAAGACGATTTGCTGGATGAGTCACAACGACTATATTGAAAAGATTGCGCCGGGATTTGAGATTACAGCCTATACGGATAACTGCCCTGCAGCTGCAATGCAGTGTACAGAAAAGAATCTCTATGCAATTCAGTTCCACCCGGAGGTTCTTCATACGGAAGAGGGAACAAAGATGCTGTCCAACTTCGTTTACAATGTATGCGGATGTGCCGGTGACTGGAAAATGGATGCGTTTGTGGAGCATTCAATTCAGGCAATCAGAGAGAAGGTGGGAGACGGCCGTGTGCTTTGTGCTCTTTCCGGTGGCGTGGATTCTTCCGTGGCAGCCGTTCTTCTTTCAAAAGCCATTGGAAAACAGCTGACATGCGTATTTGTAGATCACGGTCTGCTGAGAAAAAATGAAGGCGATGAGGTAGAGGCCGTATTTGGTCCTGCCGGTGATTATGATCTGAACTTTATCCGTGTCAATGCTCAGGAACGCTATTACAAAAAGCTGGCTGGTGTTGAGGATCCGGAGAAGAAGCGGAAAATAATCGGAGAAGAATTTATCCGCGTATTTGAAGAGGAGGCCAAGAAAATCGGTACAGTGGACTTCCTGGTACAGGGAACGATCTATCCGGATGTGGTAGAATCCGGACTGGGCGGCGAGTCTGCTGTGATTAAGTCTCATCACAATGTAGGCGGACTGCCGGATTATGTAGATTTTAAGGAGATTATCGAACCGCTTCGTGATCTGTTTAAGGACGAGGTGCGCAAGGTAGGTCTGGAGCTTGGCATTCCGGAGTACCTGGTGTTCCGTCAGCCCTTCCCCGGTCCGGGACTTGGTGTCCGGATTGTAGGAGAGGTAACAGCGGAAAAGGTGAAGATTGTTCAGGATGCAGATGCAATTTTCCGCGAGGAAGTGGCAAATGCGGGCTATGACAAGAAGATCAACCAGTATTTTGCAGCTCTCACCAACATGCGCTCTGTAGGTGTTATGGGTGATGAGAGAACCTACGATTATGCGGTTGCTCTGCGTGCAGTAAGCACCATCGATTTTATGACTGCTGAGGCAGTGGAAATCCCGTGGGAGGTTCTGCAGAAGGTAATGAGCAGAATTATTAATGAGGTGAAGGGAGTAAACAGGGTATTCTACGATTTGACTTCGAAGCCGCCGGGAACGATTGAGTTCGAATAATGAAGAAACCTCAAAAAACCTTGATTTTAAGCCATTCTTTGAGGTCGCAAGTGCCTTTTGATACTAATTTGATACTATTCAAAAGCCACACATTATTATAGAGAGACATGAAAATGCCCTCTGGAAAACGGTAAGTTTTTCAGGGGGCTGTTTTTATGTCTCTATTCTTTTCTCCATTTCTTATGCGGTTCATGCTTGCCGCAGTCGTCTGCGGTCTGCGGCCAGTTCAGTTTCCATTCCTGATATTCCTCTTTGGTAATCTCGCCGCTGGCTAACTGTTTTTTGCGAAGCTGCCATTCTTGCAGAAATTCGTCCAGCAGGCGGTAACGGAAACTGACAGCCATATGCTTTTCCGGGAAGTCCGGGTCGGTGGTATCTGTGACTTCATAAATCCGAGTGCCGGGGTAATGCTCGTCCAATTCAAAGAGGGTGTACATAATGTCCTCTGCGGCGTACAAAGTCGGCTCGTACAGAGAACGATAGTTTACATCCAGCACTTCCGCAATTTTGCGAAGTAACTCCTCTTTGGGAGTGCGGGTGTTGCTTTCATATTGTGCTATGCGAATGTCGGCACTCTTTTCGTCAAAGCCCACGGCAATGCCTAATTCCTTTTGGGTCATGCCACGGAAATTACGTACACGTTTGATACGGTCTCCTACTGCCATATGCAAACCTCCTACTTAATTTTTGGACAAGTCATGCCAGCTCAATTCCGCTGCGCTTCATTTCGCTGTGGCTTGCGCCATATACAGCCAGCCGCTATCAGCCCTTGGCAAACCAGTTTGCCCGGTCTGTTACCGTCTGTCTGTGCATGACTTGAGGTTAAACAAATTTGTTGAATTTAGTATATCATGTAGACACAAGAAACACAAGAGAAACTAAACAAAAATATTTAATAATTTTCTTGCAAACCACTTGACTTAACAGAAAATGTTTAGTATCATATAAAAAGAAAGATAAGCAAAATTGCTTAGTGAAAATTGAATGACCGCCAAACTGGAATAAACCGCCATGACCTTCCGAAAGGAAGCGAGCGCCCCGCAAGGGGACGGCACAGCGCCGGAAAGGGTTGCCTGCCAGGAGCCAGGGAGGGAGAACGGCTGTAACTGCAAGTCGATTGAAACAAGAAAGGAGTTGCCTATGGCAAGTACGGTATTTATCAAAGCGGATGAAGTGGCTGCGGAACTGGGAATTTCAAAATCTCTGGCATACCGCATGATTCATCAGTGGAACGAGGAATTGAAGCAAAAAGGCTATACAACAGTAATCGGACGGGTAAGCCGTCAGTATTACCATGAAAAAGTGTATGGCATGAGAGGAGAAGGGAGATGACAATATGCCAGCTTATAAAGACGCAGAGAAAGGCACATGGTTCGTGTCATTCTATTATGAAAACTGGAAAGGCGTGAAACAAAAAAAGATGAAACGGGGATTTTCGACAAAGAAGGAAGCTCTTGCGTGGGAACGGGAATTTCTTATGCAGAAAGCGGCTGACCTGAATATGGATTTTGAGAAATTTGTCGAGATTTATATCACGGACAAAAAGGAACGTCTCCGGGAAAACACTTGGTCTACGAAAGAACACATTATTCGGACAAAGATTCTGCCTTACTTTAAAAACAAACGTCTGAGTGATGTACAGCCGAAAGATGTGATTGCGTGGCAAAATGAAATGCTGAATTATCGTGATGGGAAGGGGAAGCCTTATTCTCCAACTTATCTGAAAACGCTGCACAATCAGTTGAGCGCCATATTCAATCATGGAGTGCGTTACTATGGGCTGAAATCGAATCCGGCGGCGATTGCTGGAAATATGGGGAGTGAGAAGTACAAAGAAATGCTGTTCTGGACAAAAGAGGAGTATCTGAAATTTGCTGAAGCCATGATGGATAAGCCCCGTTCCTTTTATGCTTTTGAAGTCCTTTACTGGTGCGGCATACGAGAAGGAGAATTGCTTGCGCTCACTCCGGCAGATTTCGATTTTGAAAAAGGAACGCTGTCCATCACAAAATCTTACCAGAGATTGAAGGGCAGAGATGTGATAACAGACCCGAAAACGCTGAAAAGTGTCCGTATCATTCAAATGCCGCAGTTTCTTACCGAAGAAATGCACGATTATGTGAAGTCTCTTTATAAGATCCAGCCAGACCAGCGGATGTTTGATATGACAAAACATTATCTCCATCATGAAATGGATAGAGGTGCGAAGGAAGCCGGAGTAAAACGTATTCGGATACACGATTTAAGGCATTCTCATGTTTCCTTGTTGATTGAAATGGGCTTTTCTGCATTAGCGATTGCTGACCGGGTAGGACATGAAAGTATTGATATAACCTACAAATATGCACACATGTTCCCATCAAAGCAAAAGGAAATGGCGCAGAGGCTGGACATTGAGCGTACAGAAGAAAGGAAGGTTGGAGATGGAAAGAGTTCTTGACAAAAAAGGCAGATGGAGGAATAAGGTTGTAGCGTTTCGAGTATCGCCGGAAGAAGATGAATTATTGGAAACAAAAGTTCGGCTGTCTGGTCTGACAAAGCAGGATTATATTATCAGCAGACTGCTGGAAAAAGAAATCACAGTAGTAGGAAATCCGAGAGTGTATAAAGCACTGCGAAATCAGATGGAAAGCATTTATGAAGAATTACGGCGTATTGCTGTTGGAGAGACGGTGGATGATGAGTTGCTGGAAACACTGCAACTGGTGGCAATCACACTGAATGAAATGAAGGAGGATATTTGATGGGGGAAGAAAAGAAAACGACTGCTCCCGTATCATCTGTTGGCGCAGATGGGGCGCAGCCGAATGTAAAAAATCACACTGAAATTATAGCAAATTCGCAGAAACAAATCAATCTGCAAGCCATGCAAAGCCCGGAAAAAACCGGGCGCAGCGGCGGGCTGCATACCATGTCCATGACAGAATTGTATGATACGGTTTTTATGCCGAGAACGCCGGTTGTAGATGGATTTTTATACAGCGGCACTTATCTCTTTGTAGGTGCGCCAAAGGTCGGGAAATCATTCTTCATGGCACAGCTTGCTTATCATGTGGCGATGGGACTTCGTTTATGGGAATATCCGGTTCACAAGGGAACAGTGCTGTATCTGGCATTGGAAGATGATTATGCAAGGCTCCAACGGCGGCTATCAACCATGTTTGGCGTAGAGAGTGCGGATAATCTGTTTTTTGCAACACAATCAAAAACTCTGAATGGTGGTCTGGGACAGGAATTAGAGGATTTTGTCAAAGAACATATGGACGCAAGGCTGATTATCATTGATACACTGCAAAAGGTGCGAGAAGTTGGCGGAGACCGATACAGTTATTCCAGTGATTATGAGATTGTGACAAAGCTAAAGGCGTTTAGTGATAAATATGGTGTCTGCCTGTTGGTGGTTCATCACACACGCAAGCTGGAATCGGAGGACAGCTTTGACATGATTTCCGGGACAAATGGTTTGCTGGGCGCTGCTGACGGTGCATTTATCATGCAAAAGAAAAAACGTACAGATAATACGGCAGTTATGGATATTGTAGGACGTGACCAGCCGGATCAGGAGCTGACTATAGAGTTTGACCGGGAACGCTGTATCTGGAAATTCCAGAAGGCAGAAACAGAACTTTGGAAACGGTCCGTTGACCCGTTGTTAGAAGCGGTGGCTGGTCTGCTGACTACGGAAAAGCCAGAATGGAACGGCAGCCCTTCGGAACTGCTTGAACTGCTTCCGAAAATCGGTGTGGCTGCAAATGTTTTAACCAGACGGCTGAACGTAAGCGCAGAACGTCTCTATAACGATTATGGCATTCGCTATGAAAGCAAACGTACTCATAGCGGCAGGAATGTTTATTTGAAGATGATTCAAACAGAGGCGTGACGATAAGTGTCGGTCGTGACGGTATTTTCAGGTATAGTCTCGGTAGTAAAAATACCGTCACAATCGTCACAACCGTCACGGAAAGGAAAAGATAGAATGAAAACCGTACAGATTCCCTATGAGTTGTTTGTGGCGTTATTGCGGTATCATCTGCTGAAAGATGATTGCTGTGCAGAAGAAATTCATCAAGGCTTGGAAAAGAAATTGGATTCTCTGGTGCACCATGAACTTTATAAAAAATATAAGACAGCGCCTACACAGGCGGAACGGGAGAATGCCCGGCAGGAATATCTTAACAGACGGGGAGTGCCGGACAGTTTTCGCTGGTAATTCTCCGTTGTTAGTAATAGACAGGAGCGTGTCACGTTCCTGTGGATAATGGGCAAGGAGAAAGGAGCGGTTTGATGATTGTTCAGCCAGATAGAGAAAGTCGGAATGTGAATGAAATTTTTTATGAAAATGAAGCTCGCAGGATTGCTGAACTGAATGAAATTTTCGGAGAAGTTGAGTTGACCGCTGCAGAAAAGAGAACGCTGATATGGCTCGCCGGATGGGAGGAAAGCACTGTGGCAAACGTGATTTCCGCTGTCCGAAAAGCAATGGCGGCGGAAGCAAAGCGGCAGGGACTGCCGCCCGTCCGTAGGACGGAAAAGCCCTCGGCAGAGCGCAAAGGCAGCTTTTGATGGACGGAACGGCTGTCAAAAGTGCTTTTGCGTTACTTTCGGCGAAAGTAACAAAGCCTGTGCGCCGTATCCGGCGCTGATTACCCGAAAAATCGGAGAAAGGACAGCTTATTGAAAAGAACAATCAGTGCGATGGTAGGAAAGGGAACTGTAAATCACAACAGCAGAAAATTTCATGCAAAGAACACAGACCCGGAGCGAAGCCATTTGAATGTGGAATACTGCAACGAAAATATTAAAGATGTCTATCATGAACTATTCGATGAAGCCCTTGCCCGATACAATGCGAAGCAGACCAGAAAAGACCGCCGGATAGACAATTACTATGAGAAAATTGATGCCAGTAAGCAGGAGAAAACCTTCCATGAAATCATTTTACAAGTGGGAAATATGGACGATATGAATGCGACAACAGAAAACGGACGTCTGGCGGCAAAGGTACTGGACGAATATATGAGAGATTTCCGGCAGAGAAATCCAACTCTGCGTGTGTTTTCCGCTTATCTGCACATGGACGAAGCAACACCCCATCTCCACATTGATTTTGTGCCATTTACAACAGGGAGCAAGAGGGGACTGGAGACACGGGTTTCATTGAAGCAGGCGCTGGCGGTGCTTGGTTTTAAGGGAGGTACAAGAAGTGATACGGAATGGAACCAATGGGTTGCGTCTGAAAAAAGGCAGCTTGCCGCAGTTATGAAGCGGCATGGTATTGAGTGGGAGCAGAAAGGAACTCATGAAAAACATTTATCCGTTCTGGACTTTGAAAAGAAGGAGCGGGCAAAGGAAGTGGCAGCTCTGGAAGCTAGAAAAGCAGATTTGCAGGAGGAGAACGCTGCTTTTGAGGAAATCAATGAAAATCTCCATGAACAGTTACAGCAGATTGATGATGAAATCCATTCTCTGCAAGATGATTTGAAGCAGTCCCAGCAAGAAGCGGATAAGGCAAAAAAGCAGGCTGATAAATATCAGAAGCGTATGAACGAACTTGCTCCTATGGTAAAAAATATGGAGCGTCTGGCGGCTGAGTTTTCAGCAAATCCAGAAGAAACGCTTCCAGAAGTGGCGGTTATGGAATCTGCAAAATCGTATCGAGAGAAGAAAGCTAAGCCGCTGGTCGAAAAAATGGTAAAGGTACTAAGGTCTGTCTATTCTGCCTTTTTGGATATTACCCGCAAATACGAACGATTAGAAGAAGCATACGACAGGGAGAAAACTGGAAAGAGAAGATTAAATGAACAACTTCAAGAAGTGCTGGATGAGAATCGGGAATTACGGGAAATAACGACGGATATGGAGCGTGTGAAGGCTGCATTTGGTTCTCATCAAGTGGAGACGACCATTAGTCGTGTAAGGCAGCAGGAACAGATAGAGAAAGAGCAGAAGAAGGCTTTAAGGAGAAAATACAATCGGGAAGCCCGCTGATGGGCGGAGGGCTACTTACAGCCCTCTTGATTGACAAAAAGCAAAGCCTTGCCAGGCAGTCAAGGGCGGCACATAGCCGTTCATTTTACCCTTAATTAGCTGGTGGGGCTTTGCTTTTTCCTAATAAAAGCTATATATAAAACTTGAAAAGTTGAATATAAACATGTATAATCAATTATATATAAGAATAAACAATTATAAACAAATAAAAATAGGGATAAAAGGAAGTGATATTGATATGTTCATGGAAGAAAGGCAAAGAGATATTGTAAACAGAGTAAATGAGACAGGAAGAATTATGGTATCAGAAATTCAAGCGCTATATCAAATATCTGCTGATTGTGCCAGAAGAGATTTACGGGTGCTGGAAAGCAGAGGGCTGCTGCAAAGAACTCATGGGGGTGCTATTGCAGCAAGACCAAAAGGAACTTATCCGGATGCGACCTATAATCCAAAAGATTTACCGGAAATAAAAAAGAATTACTTGGCTGTTGCAAAACGGGCGGTGGAATATATAGATGAGCATGATGTAATCTATATTACTACATCATCAGTAGGCTATTATATGGCTGTGAATTTGCCTGACAATGTAAATATAACCGTTTTAACAAATTCTGTCACAATAGCAGAAGTTTTGCGAAAAAAAGAAAATATTTCTGTTATTCTTCTGGGCGGAGAAATGTCCCATAGGGGACATTGTCATGATTACTATACAATACAAATGGTGAAAAATATACGAATAGATAAATCCTTTTTGTCCCATTCAGCGTTATCTGTGGAGTTTGGAGCGTCTATACATAATAGTGCGGGTGTAGAGTTTGGGAAAGTAGTTATGGAGAATAGCAGCATGAATATAGGGGTATATCCATCAGAGAAAATAGGGAAATCATCTATTCACTCTGTATGTAAAATAGATGATTATGATTTGCTGATAACTGATAAAAATGTTTCTGAAGATTTTTTGTCACAAATGGATGAAATAGGGGTCAATTATATCGTGGCTGAGGTGGAGGTTTGAAAATGTATTGTATATTAGTGACCGGGATTCCTGCTGCTGGGAAAAGCACAATGGCGGCATTTTTAGCGGAACAATTCGGATTACCTGTTATTTCAAAAGATAAAATTAAAGAGTTAATGTATGACGACATAGGATTTTGTTCCAGAGAAGAAAAAGTCAAATTAGGCATTGCCAGTATGAATATTATGTATTATATGGCGGCACAGTTAATGAAAAATAATCAGCCATTTATACTTGAAAATAATTTTGAAAAAATATCAAGGGAGCCTCTGATAGAAATTCTTGAAAGATATTCATATACAGCGATCACTGTAACATTGACAGGAAATTACTCTAAAATATATGAGCGGTTTGTAGAGAGAAATAATAGCCCGGACAGACATAGAGGTCATGTTGTAAATGACTGCTATCCCGAAAAAAATCCGAATAAAGATGTTAAACCTGTTTCATATGAAAACTTTGTGAGTGGAATTATTGATAGAGGGATGGACAGCTTCGTGGCGAATGGTCCGCATATTGTTATGGACACAACAGATTTTAATAAAATACATATAGAAACGCTGATAAGGAAGATAAATAGTTATAGAGAGGAAATATTACATGATTGATGCTCATGTTCATTTGGAAAAAGGGAGCTATTCTATTGAATGGATTCAAGAATTTATACAATATGCTTTATCAAGGAATATTAACGAAATTTACTTTCTGGAACATACACATATATTTAAAGAATGCTCTAGTTTATATGATGAAATGTCATGCTATAATGAATATCAAAATAACTGGTATAGAAAAAAATATGAAAATGCCAGACCACTAAAAGAGTACACAGATTTCATAGATAAAATGAAAAAGGAACGTTTTCCAATTAAGCTAAAGTTTGGTTTGGAAGTATGCTATTCGCCTGAACACATAAAAGATATTGAAAATATAAAAAATATGTATTCGTTTGATTTTCTTGTTGGATCAATACATTTTATTGATGGGTGGGCTTTTAGTCATAAAAAACAGCCGTGGAGAAAGGGAAAGTACAATTTAAACTATTTATATAAGCGATATTATGAGTTGATGTATGAACTTGTGGAAAGTAATCTGTTTTCCGGATTGGCTCATCCAAATTCTTTACAGTGTTTCGGAGCATATCCAATAGGCGATTATGATGCTGAATACAAAAGAATTGCAAGAGCACTAAAAGAAAACAATATGTATATTGAAGAAAGCAGTGGATTGGCAATAAACTACGGGGATACCGAATTAGGAATGAGTGGAAAGATGCTAAAGGCTATGATATTGCAAAATGTTCAAATATTGACCGCTTCAGATGCTCACATTCCACAAGATGTTGGAAAATTGATATGTGAAATGAATGATTTAATTTCTAAAGCGGAAAAAGAATATGGTAGATGAATAGCCGCAAAATAGGTATATGCAATACTTCCTTCCGAATCCTTGAGATAGATTTTTATTACATAACAGATTGGTGAAGTTGGTTGCGTTGTTGTATATTTCCGGTTATAATATTCACATGATTACAGGTGGTTTGCCTGATACTATTTTGATACTAAAAAATCCACAAACGCTGTGTAGTTGGGAAAAAGCATAGAAAATGAGCAAAAATATAGAAGAATACTAAACATATATGTTTATTATTTGAAATAACTTGCCGAGTGGGAGTAAAAAAATGGAGCTCGGAAATCCAGTGTTTATGCGGGTTTCCGGGCTCTTGCTATGTGGCTTGAGTACAGATTGAGTACAAAACTATTTTGGAAGATGAGATAGTGCATAATTTGCAAGAGAAATTCCCTTTTGATAATTAATTTCAATACTCTTTTCTAATGATAATTGCCAATATTGTTTTGCTTCTGAATAATCTTGATTATGGGAGGCTATAGATCCATAGTCGAAATATACATTTACTTTTGCTATAGCTAAATCCATATCGTTTGCAATTTGCAAAGATTTTTCTAAATAAGGAAGAGATTTGGGATAATCGTGTAAACAGATATAACAATTCCCCAAATGTTCTAAACCTATGCATTCATTTCGTTTATCTCCAAGTTCAATAGAATAATCTAAAGCGGATTGAAAATAGTCTAAAGCAAGTTCAAAATTTCCTAATAATTTGTAGGTTAAGCCCATATTACCATATATTCGTAGTAACTGATGTTTGTCGTCATTAACCAATGAAAGAGCCTGTTGATAATAATTGAGAGCTTTGTCTAAATCATAGAGATTTCTATAAGCATTACCAATATTATTTAAAATACTAACTTTTTGGTCGTTGTCTGAGTACACATCTAATTTATTTAGATAATCTAATGATTCTGAAAAGGTTTCTATGCAAAGTTCCAATTGTCCTTGATCCTTTTGAATGATACCTACAATATTTTTATAAGAGGAAAGAAGATACCATTTTTGCAAGTCTGTCAATACATCAGAAGAATTTACAATAGAAATATATTCCGTTAACAACTGTAAAGCGGCAGTATCATTTCCAATATAATGATATGCTTGGGCAGAAAAAATGAGCATTTCATATATTCTTAAATTCTGATTCGAATCTTTATATAAATCCAAGTGTTTTTGGACAAAACTAATTACTTCTGTATAATTACCGAGTACATATAGTTTGGAGGCTGTGTTGGCAGCAAGATCAAAAAAATCTGCATTGGTGGTATCGCAATTGTATGATATTACTTTTATTGCGTGTTTGGTTATTTGATTAACCAAATCTCTTTCAAGTGCATTTGTAATTTTTTGTGGAATTACTTTTGAAAGAAGATGCAATGTTTTTTCAAAAAATGTTTGATATGTTTGATTCTCTTGCATTTCAAGTCGTAAAAATTCTTGAGTAATCTCATGTGTATTTGCCAAATTATCGTTCATAGTAAATAACGAATAGCTCGTTATAGATGCAATGATTTGGTTGAAATCATACAATGAATATTGGTCTTTAAATATATCATATATAGGAATATCATGAGAATCTAAAAAGGAGATTATATTTAATACATCTTTAGCAGTTGGAGTATATTGTAGTACCTTCTCAAATGATATTTTCCAAGCAGTATATGCTGTTTTTTTGTAGCTAGTTATTGAGCTATTTAATATTTTCTGTTTGTTAGTATTATAAATTGTGAGATAATCTTCAAATGAAATATGCATTTTATTTACATATGCTCTGGCGTATTCTAATGCCAGAGGATAGTTTTCTAATGCAGTAGAAAGATTTTCAACAATTTGGTGATCAGTTTCCATTTGATGTCTAGTATTTGAATTGTTCAGTAAGAAAGATTTACTTTCATCAAGAGTAAAAGTCGTTACTGGTATTACAGGAAATTCATCTCTATCTACATTTGAATTTTGTGTGGTTACTATAATATCGGAGTTAGTGAAGAAACAGTTTGTGGTTAAAAAATCAATAGGGATGTCATCAGCACCATCATAGATAATTAAAGAGGAATCGTATCTATTTATGAATGCGGATAAAATTGAAAAAATACTATCAAAGTCAGTGCTTTTTTCTGGTATTAATTTATAATACAGAGCTGCATTATTAAACTCTTCAACAAGGTCGTATTCCGAATTTACGGAAAACCATAAAATCAATTCATACTTACTTTTAGCTTGAAAGACTGTTTCACGTGCAATTTGAGATTTCCCAATTCCACCAGGTCCAGTAAGGAAAACTAAATTATTTTCGGCTAATTGAAGAAAAACATTATTTAATATGTCTTCACGTCCAGAAAACAGTTTGTTTTTTCTGGAAATATTATAGAAAGAAGGTATCGGAAACGGAAACGATTCATTTGCTTGATTGGAAAGAAGCGTTTCTTTTATTTCTTTAATATCCTGTTGAGTTTGTTTAAGTTCTTGCGTATTATCTTTGAGTTCTGACAGAATGGAAGATGTTGAGTTACGCATTTGATGTAGTAATATTTTGCCTTCAGAACTTAATAGGTTATTCAGCAACTCATTAATTTTGTCTATATAGGTCTCTAAACATTGGTTTATTCGTTTGCTGCCAATATACTTTAAATCACTATTTTTTTTATAGAATTCATCTATGAAGTTGATTTTTTCATCTTCTGTAATAAATTGGTATTTACGTTCGTTAAAAAGCGGATTTTTTAATATGTAATCATCTACTTTCTCTAATTCATATTCATCATTGATTTTTTCGTGGATAAGAGAAAGAATAGATTCATCAAATTCATTAAAATACGCAATTATAGCTTTATTATCTTGAAAATTACATATTTTTGTTGCAAATATGGATTCGAAGATTGCTAAGGATATTTCACCTATTTTTTTTACTGGTATGGTCATATCGAACTCACCTTTCTTAAATTGCTAATTATAGTCGGAATTTATCTTGATTCCGTTTGATGTATCAAGCAATATCAGACTTCTCTGCAATTCCAATTCTACCTTCTCTTTCGTCTCTGCTATTTCCCCTATAGCTGCCTGTGTTGCTTCATTTGGATTATCTCCAGCGGATTTTAATGCACTCTGGTAGAGGTGATTCATCTTTTCCCATTTCAATAGGTCATTAAATACTTTATAACTTCTGATATTCAATAAAGCATCCTGCAAAGACAGCGTATGTGCTTTCCCTCTGCTGGTATATCCGATTTCGAGATAAGAAGAAAGAACCGGATTCAGATGGATAGATACAGTATCATCTTTTAACAGCTTGTCTTCTCCACGATCTCCGCTGATCTGGAGGATGCCGGAATTACAAAGGACCATAAGTACGCCCATCAGATCACCGACTGTTTCCAGACGAAGTCCGGCAGTATCACTGCCATTCAAAGCATTATAACTGACACCGAGTGCAGCTGCAATTTTCTCTAACTGAGGAGGTTGTGGCTGCATTTTATTTGTTTCGTATTTTCTGATAGAAACCGGATGGATGCCGGTCAGCTCAGCCAGCTTATCTTGCGTGATGCCGATTTGCTTTCGGCAGTATTTGATTTTTTCTCCTATGGTCATTTTTATCGTCCTCCATGTATCGAGATGGCTACATTATACCATGTTTGAAAAAATTTTTCTACAGGCATTTCAAAATACTTGACAATAGCGAAGTCGCTACATATAATGGGGGGGTATAAAATGTAGCGATAACGCTATAAAAAGAAAAGGAGGATGCATATATGGCAGAAAATAACAAGATTTATATTACTGCAAATGAACTTGCAGAAATGCTGGGCGTTTCTGTAGGTCATGCGTACAAGCTGATTCGTAAGCTGAATCAGGAACTGGAAAAAGAAGGATTTCTGGTAATTGCGGGCAAAGTTCCCAGACGCTATTTTGAAAAACGCTGGTATGGTTTCAGTGCATAGGAGGTGGTCGAATGAAAGCGGAAAAAGATAAGAAAACCGGGAAATGGTTGATTCAGTATCGTTATACGGATTGGCAAGGAAAACGCCGGAAATCTACTAAAAGAGGTTTTGCGACCAAAAGAGAGGCGGAGGAATGGCTTCGGAATTTCCTTATTACGCAAAAAGCGGACTTTGATATGAAGTTTGAGGATTTTTGGAAGATGTATTGTGCAGATATGGAGACTCGCCTGCGGGAGCATACCATGAGAACGAAAAAGTATATCGTGGAGCTGAAAATTCTCCCGTATTTCGGGAATAAGCGGGTAAATGACATTACTGCAGCTGACATCCGTCAATGGCAGAATGAATTGATTAAAATGGGCTATTCACCCACTTATCTGAAAACAATCAATAACCAGTTGAGCGCAATCTTTAATTATGCGGTTCGATATTACGATTTGAAAAGTAATCCCTGTGAAAAAGCCGGAAGTATGGGTAAGAGCAAGGCAGAAGAAATGGATTTCTGGACAGGAGAGGAATTTAGGAAGTTTATCGACAGTGTCATGAACAAAAGACTTTCTTATATGGCATTTATGACCTTGTACTGGACGGGGATGCGTTTGGGAGAGCTTCTGGCTCTGAATCCGAAAGATGTAGATCTGAAAAAGAGAACAATTTCTATCACAAAATCATACCAACGTCTTGGCAAGAAAGATGTGATCACTCCGCCAAAGACACCGAAGAGCAAGAGAGTGATTACCATTCCAGAGTTTCTGGCTGCAGATATCAAAGATTATATGGACAGCTTATATGATTTGCAGGAGGACGACAGGTTGTTCCCCATTACAAAATATTATCTGGAACATGAAATGCAGCGAGGAATTAAAGAAAGTGGCGTAAAACGGATAAGAGTACACGATTTGAGGCATTCCCATGCAAGTATGCTGATTGAACTGGGATTTTCACCGCTGGAGATTGCAAATCGGCTCGGGCATGAAAAGGTGGAAACTACGCTGAATACCTACGCACATCTTTATCCAAACAAGCAGACAAAACTGGCTGAACGGCTAGACAGTGAATATAGGGAGGATTTGTAATGAGTGGATTAGATAAAGATAGAAAACGCAATCAGACAGTTTGTTTTCGGATGACACCTGAGGAACGCAGAGAATTAGAAGCGCGCATTAAAGTGAGTGGACTGCCGAAAGGAAAATATTTCATTCAGTCGGTACTCCATCAGGAAGTAAAGATTGCGGTCGGTAAATATCAAAGTGATCGGTTAAGCCTTGAAATACGGAGATTGTGGGAACGTCTGGAACATCTGGAAACAGAGGATTTGTATGAGGTGCTGGCAGATTGCCGGGCATTAATACAACAGGTAATTGAAATCACTGGTAATGATTGTTCCGTAACATGGAAAGCAAGTGATTTTAAGACAGAGGTATTGGAAGATGAAAAATAAAAGCCTTTAAGTGTCGGCAAACACCTAAAGGCGGAGACTTGGTAGGAAATCCAAATCAAATACTAAGGTTATTCTACCAAAGTCTCTACTTTCTTTCAACAGAAAATGGAGGTGATTTTGGATAACAGAAGAAACGAACCGAATTTAAAACTAATAAATATGGAACAGGTGAAGATAGAAAAAATAGACTGGCTGCTTTATCCTTTTATTCCCTTTGGGAAAGTTACCATTGTGCAGGGAGATCCTGGTGAGGGCAAGACCACAATGGTACTGCAGATTATTGCAAAGCTGACAAAAGGAGAGGCTGTATTACCATCGGACAGTGATGAATCTGCCTTGGAGGAAAAAACGATGGCTCTGGAACCGGTAAATGTGATTTATCAGACTGCAGAGGACGGATTGGGTGATACCATTAAGCCACGACTTCTTTCAGCAGGTGCAGACTGCTCCAGAGTAATGGTAATTGATGATGACGATCAGGCATTGACTATGATGGATGCCAGATTAGAAGAAGCTATCATACAGACAAAAGCACGCCTTGTAGTTTTAGACCCGATACAGGGTTTCCTGGGGACTGATGTAGATATGCATAGGGCGAATGAAATCCGTCCCTTGATGAAGCGTGTGGCTGTGCTTGCTGAGAAATATCATTGTGCGATTATTTTAATCGGTCACATGAACAAAAACAGTAATGGGAAATCGTCATATCGTGGACTTGGATCTATTGATTTTCAAGCAGCAGCCAGAAGCGTACTAATTGTCGGAAGAATCAAGGATGAACCGGAAATCCGTGTGTTGTGTCATGTAAAAAGCTCCCTTGCACCGGAAGGAAAATCCATTGCATTTCGTTTGGACAAAGATACTGGATTTGAATGGATCGGGGAATATGATATCAGTGCAGATGATTTGTTAAGCGGAGACAACCGAGGGAAGAAAATTCATGCAGCAAAGGAATTTCTGCAAGAAGTTCTGGCATCTGGTTCTGTAGCCCAGACAAAGGTGGCAGAAGAGGCGGAAAGCAGGGGAATTAAAAAGAAAACACTGTGGAATGCGAAAAAGGAATTGGAAATTAATTCTGTGAAGATTGGCAACCAGTGGTTCTGGATGTTACCTGAATAATATTGGGAAGATGGCAAGATTACCATCTCTTTAAGAACAGGGAATCTTGCTATCTTGAAAGGAGCTATGAATGAAAAACGTACAAATACCACAGGAATTATTTATGAAATTGCTCCGATATCATCTGCTTGATGATGATAGTTGTGCCGATGATGTGAAAAAAGGATTGGAGCAGAAAATGAACACTATGGTGGAACGTGAATTATATACGAAATCAAAAACCGCTCCAACAGAGGAAGAACGGGAAAAAGCTCGCCAGGAGTATCTGGACAGGCGAGGAATACAGGCTGACTTTCGATGGTAATTCTTCTTTGAATGCCATATGACAGGGGCGTGGCACGCTCCTGTATAAATGGCAGACAAGGAAAAGTTGCAGATGTGAGTACGGAAGTTTTTGTAAGACATCTGAAAGGAAGCCATGATTCAGGGCATCCTTGGTAGGGATTTTGAATGTATAGGTAATTGCGAAACAAAAAAATGAAAATAACGAGAGTTATCCACAATTAGAGGAAAAAGGGAGAAAAATAAAAAAATTTGGCTGCAGAGAGATCAGGCTCTATATGAAGTGAGATGAAATTCTACCGAAAAAGCTAACGATCCCAGCCATAGCCAGGATGTAAAACGAAAAAAGGGCGCACTGGTAACAGGAAAGCCGGTAAGCTCCAAACTTATCAGGCAATCAATGGTTTTAAACTACGGATATATTGATGTTTATGGATTTTATCGGCAACCATAACGGTAATTAACGGAATCCGTGCTGTGGTATCTGTCAGTTGTGGAGCAATTGTCAGCCATGTAATATATTCTGAGCCTACTCCATGCTGTGAATTTTTCTACAGAAAAGGAACTGCACACTAATTTCTTAGTGCGACAGTCCCTTGGATCCATTCACAATATGATCTGTTTTTTACCGGTACAGCTTCTTTTTTTCGTAAATCGGTTCCGAGGTTAATTCCAGTCCCAGTTTGCTGAACATTTTAATATCCACAGAGGAAAGCATCACGGAGGTGTGAATCTGGCAGCCGCGAAGCTTGGGAAGCTGCTCTAAGGCCAGCCGTGCATTGGGATCCGTGGCAGCGCACATGGAGAGGGCAATCAGAACCTCGTCTGTGTGAAGCCGCGGGTTTTTGCTTCCCAGATATCCGACCTTCAGTCCCTGAATCGGCTCGATGAAGGTAGGGGAAATCAGGTGAATATTGTCAGCGATTCCGCCAAGCTCTTTGACTGCGTTCAGCAGAACGGCAGCAGAGGCGCCAAGCAGAGCGGAGGTTTTTCCGGTAACGATTTTTCCGTCAGGCAGCTCCAGGGCGGCAGCCGGAGAACCGTTTTTCGCGGACAGCTCGTTGGCTACGGATACAACGGAGCGCATATCGGTGGTGATCTTTGCCTGCTTCATCAGCAGCTCGATTTTGTAAACCTCGTCTTTGGAGCCTTTGTCCTTGGCAAGACGGTTCAGCGCCTGATAGTAACGGCGGATGATCTCCTGGCGGGAGGCTTCCTTACAGGCCTCGTCGTCGATGATGCAGTTTCCGGCCATATTCACACCCATGTCGGTGGGGGATTTGTACGGACAGTAGCCGTAAATTCCTTCAAACATGGCAGACAGTACGGGGTAGATCTCCACATCGCGGTTGTAGTTGACAGTGGTTACGCCGTAGGCTTCCAGATGGAAGGGATCGATCATGTTAACATCGTTTAAGTCTGCGGTAGCTGCCTCATAGGCAAGGTTTACCGGATGCTTTAAGGGAATATTCCAGATCGGGAAGGTCTCGAATTTGGCATATCCGGCCTTGATGCCCCTCTTGTTTTCGTGGTAAAGCTGGGAAAGGCAGGTAGCCATTTTTCCGCTTCCCGGGCCGGGAGCAGTGATGATGACCAATGGCTTTGTAGTTTCGATATACTCATTTTTTCCGTAGCCTTCATCGCTGACAATGTGAGCGATATCGTTGGGATAGCCTTCGATGGGATAGTGGCGGTAAACCTGGATGCCCAGCTTCTGAAGCTTGGTGCGGAACAGATCCGCAGAAGGCTGACCGGTGTAGCGGGTGATTACAACACTTCCCACATAAAGCCCTTTATCACGGAATTCCTGAATCAGACGAAGAACGTCTACATCATAGGTGATTCCCAGATCGTGGCGGATTTTATTTTTTTCAATGTCAGCGGCATTGATGGCAATGACGATCTCTGCCTGGTCGGCAAGCTGAAGCAGCATCTGCAGCTTGCTGTCCGGAGCAAAGCCCGGAAGGACTCTGGAAGCGTGATAGTCGTCAAACAGCTTTCCGCCGAATTCCAGATATAATTTATCTCCGAACTGGTTGATTCGTTCCCGAATGTGTTCGGACTGCATTTTCAGATATTTTTGGTTGTCAAATCCTGTTTTCATATATTTTCTAGCCCCTTTCACTGCCCCTCATTGTATCACAGAAGGCTTTAAAATGCACCCGGAATTTTGATTATTTTAGGATTTTGTGATATACTAAGCAGAAAGGAACTTGTCAACCCGATAACACAAAGGACAAAAGGACTGGAGTATGATGAAAAGCAGATATGCAGGGCTTTTTTTGCTTCTGGCTCTTCTGGTTGGGCTGATATCCGGCTGCGGAAAGCTGGAGGCAGTAAAGGAGCTGGCCACTGTTCCGGAGCCGGTAGTGGTAGAGCACGGAACAACGAAGGCAGAGGAAGAAGGCGAAAAGAAAGCAGACGAGGCGGAGACGGAACCGGAACTGCAGACACAGGAAATTGTATTGGAAAAGGAGCAGCAGAGAGAACCGGTTCAGGTGAAGGGAATTTATATTTCTGCCTATGTGGCAGGAACCCCATCGATGGTGGACAATCTGATTGCAGAGCTGGATCGAACAGAGGCCAATACGCTTGTGATTGATTTAAAGGATGATTTTGGCCGTGTAGCCTGCGCGATGGAATCTCCCCTGGTACAGGAGCTGGGTTCGTCCAAAACCTATATTTCAGATATTCAGGGGCTGATGGAGAAGCTGGAGGAGCATGATATTTATGCGATTGCCCGTATTCCGGCTTTTCGTGATGCATGGCTGGGAGATGTGAGGCCGGACTGGTGCATCAAAAAGGCAGACGGAACGGTATTCCGGGACAGAGACGGCAATGCCTGGGTCAATCCCTATAAGAAAGAGGCCTGGGATTATCTGGTGGAAATTGCCGTAGAGGCGGGAAAACTGGGCTTTAAGGAGGTACAGTTTGACTATGTGCGTTTCTGTACGGAGAAGGGCATGAAGGAGGCTGTTTTTGACGAGGCTGACGTGCAGGGCCGTTCCCGGACCGGAATTATTCTGGAGTTTATGGAATATGCCTATGACAGGCTGAAGGCAGAGGGGCTGTTTGTGTCAGCAGATGTGTTTGGCGCTATTATTAACAGTGATGTCAATGCGGATTCTGTAGGTCAGATTTACGGGGAAATGGCAAAGCATCTGGATTATATCAGTCCTATGATTTATCCTTCTCATTATGCTGATGGAAATTATGGAATTGCCCATCCGGATATGCAGCCCTATGAGACAATCTGTGCAGCGCTGATGGATTCCAGGAAGGAGCTTTATTTTGCAGGAAAGGACGGAGATCACATTGCTGTGGTGCGTCCCTGGCTTCAGGATTTTACAGCCAGCTGGCTGACCAATCATATTCCTTACGGCGGGCCGGAGGTCCGCAGCCAGATTCAGGCGGTTTATGACTGCGGATATGATGAATGGCTTTTGTGGGATGCTGCCTGTACCTATGACTGGGACGGTCTTCTGACACCGGAGGAGGCAGAGGCAGAGCGGGAGCAGATTGCCCAGTCCCGGGCGGCTTTGCCGGAAACAACCTTTGCAGAGGAAACAACAGCGGCAGAGACGGAAACCGTGGGAGAAACACAGGAATCGTCCTCAGGGGGACAGGAAACAGAAGCTGAAGAATAGGATGGATTCGGGGAAAGCCGGTTTTACGTTCAGGAGGGTATCAGTGCGGTTCACTGATACCCTTTTTTCTTTATTTGTGCTATAATTTTGTAGTAACAGATCAGAAGAAGCAGAGAGTGAGGAATTCAGATGGAAAGACAGGTACATCCTGGGGAATTTTATCGACATTTTAAAAATAAATTATATCAGATTCTGGCAGTGGCAACCCATTCGGAAACGGGGGAGAAGATGGTGGTTTATCAGGCGCTTTATGGAGATTTTGGTGTGTATGTAAGGCCTTATGAGATGTTTATAAGCCCTGTAGACCAGGAAAAATATCCGGAAGTGACCCAGCAGTACCGGTTTGAACGGGTGGATATGGCGGCCGGAGCCGGAGAAAACGCTGACAGGATCAGAACGCAGGAATCAGAACAGAACCTGTATGAGCCAAGTCCGGCTTTTCTTAAATTTCTGGATACAGACACGTATGAGGAGAGGATGGAGTGTCTTTCTGCCATGGCGCGGACGGCAAAACAAAGAGATCTGGACAGTCTTTACCTGGTGCTTGATATGAAGCCGGAAACAGGTACGATTCCGGAACAGATTCAGGCGATTGGAAGATTTCTGACGCTCCAGAACCGGTTTGACGGAAAGCGGCTCAGATAGGAGGAAGGGACGGGAAGATGTTTAATATCGAGGATGAACTGAAGAAGCTGCCGTCTCAGCCGGGGGTTTATCTGATGCACGATGCCAAAGATGAAATTATTTATGTGGGAAAGGCGATCAGCCTGAAAAACCGGGTGCGGCAGTATTTTCAGAGCAGCCGCAATAAGAGCGCAAAGATCGAGCAGATGGTTTCCAGGATTGCCCGGTTTGAGTATATTGTGACAGATTCGGAAATGGAAGCCCTGGTTCTGGAATGCAATCTGATCAAGGAGCATCAGCCCCGTTACAATACCATGCTGAAGGATGACAAGGCATATCCTTATATTAAGGTGACGGTCGGGGAGGATTTTCCCAGGGTGATGCTTGCCAGAACCATGAAAAAGGATAAAAACAGGTATTTTGGCCCCTATACCAGCGCCGGAGCAGTGAAGGATACCATTGATTTGATACACAAGCTGTATAAGATCAGAACCTGCAGCAGGAATCTGCCCAGGGATACGGGGAAAGAACGTCCCTGTCTCAATTACCATATCAAACAGTGTGATGCCCCCTGCCAGGGATATATTTCCAAAGAAGAGTACGGAGAAAATATCAGGCAGGTTCTGGAGTTTTTAAATGGCCGCTATGACGGTGTTTTAAAAAATCTGGAAGAGAAGATGCAGGCGGCTTCCGATGCCATGGATTTTGAAAAAGCGATTGAATACCGGGATCTGCTGAGCAGTGTAAAGCAGGTGGCACAGAAGCAGAAGATCACCAGCAGCAATATGGAGGATCGTGATATTATTGCCATGGCCCGGGATGATATGGATGCTGTTGTTCAGGTGTTTTTTGTCAGAGAAGGCAAGCTGATCGGACGGGATCATTTCCGCATGTCTGTGGCAGCTGCGGAGACAAAGGGCCAGATTCTTTCCAGCTTTGTAAAGCAGTTTTATGCGGGAACGCCTTTTTTGCCAAAGGAGCTGTGGGTGCAGTATGAGCTGGAGGATACGGAATTGATCAGCCAGTGGCTCAGCGCCAGAAAGGGGCAGAAGGTTCGCATTACGGTTCCAAAGAAAGGCGATAAGGAGAGGCTGGTGGAGCTTGCGGAGAAGAATGCGGCTCTTGTGCTGATTCAGGACAATGAAAGAAATAAACGGGAAGAAATGCGGACTATTGGCGCCATGAATCAGGTGGCGCAGTGGCTGGGGCTGGAGAATGTCCGGAGAATGGAAGCCTTTGATATTTCCAATATTTCCGGATACGAATCCGTAGGCTCCATGGTGGTGTTTGAAAACGGAAGACCCAAGCGCAGTGATTACCGGAAATTCCGCATTAAAACCGTGACAGGACCCAATGATTACGCTTCCATGAAGGAGGTGCTGACCAGACGGTTTACTCACGGTATGGAGGAAGAAAAAAAACTGAAAAATCAGGGAGTGGAAAAGGAATTTGGAAGCTTTACCAGATTTCCGGATCTTCTGATGATGGACGGCGGAAAGGGGCAGGTAAATATTGCCCTGGAGGTGCTGGAACAGCTGGGACTTTCCATTCCGGTCTGCGGCATGGTAAAGGATGACAGTCACAGAACAAGAGGACTTTACTACCAGAATGTGGAAATTCCCGTTGACCGCCATTCAGAGGGATTTCGTCTGATTACCAGAATTCAGGATGAGGCTCACAGGTTTGCTATTGAGTATCACCGCAGCCTGAGAAGCAAAAGCCAGGTGCGTTCGATTCTGGATGAGATTCCGGGAATCGGAGAAACCAGGAGAAAGGCGCTGATGCGGAGTTTTCAGTCTCTGGATGATGTGCGGGAGGCTTCGGTTGAGGAGCTTTGTCAGGTGCCTGGTATGAACCGGGCGGCGGCAGAAAGTGTATACCGTTTTTTCCGAAGGAAAGAAAAAGAGGATACCGTGATTGTGGATGACATTTCCCCGCGGATATGATAGTATGAAAGAATGTTAGGACATAGAGGAAAAGGAGTGGAAGCTATGTACGGAGTTACGATTACAGAATTGATTAATAAGATGAATCTGAAAAATATTCTTCCGGAAATCGACACAGACAAGGTTGTTCTGTCTCATCCGGATGTGAATCGGCCGGCCCTGCAGCTGGCAGGCTTTTTTGATCATTTTGATCGGGAAAGAGTACAGATTATTGGATTTGTGGAGCAGGAATATATTAAGACACTGCCCAGGGAAAGAAAGGTTGCCATGTACGAAAGACTGCTTTCCAGCGAAATTCCCTGTGTTCTTTACAGCCGCTCCCAGATGCCGGATGAGGACATGAAGGATCTCTGTCTCCATTATCAGGTGCCCTGTCTTGTTTCCGATAAAAGCACTTCCGATTTGATGGCGGAGGTAATTCGCTGGCTGAAGGTGAAAATGGCGCCCTGCATCAGCATTCACGGCGTGCTGGTGGATGTATTCGGTGAAGGCGTTTTGATTATGGGAGAGAGCGGCATCGGAAAAAGTGAGGCGGCTCTGGAGCTGATTAAACGGGGACACCGTCTTGTTACAGATGATGTGGTAGAGATTCGAAAAGTCAGTGATGTGACACTGGTGGGAAGCGCGCCGGATATTACCAAGCACTTTATTGAGCTGAGAGGTATTGGCATTATTGACGTAAAAGCGCTGTTCGGTGTAGAAAGCGTAAAGGATACTCAGAATATTGATATGGTAATCAAGCTGGAGGACTGGGATAAAGATAAAGAATACGATCGTCTGGGACTGGAGGATCAGTATACGGAATTTCTGGGCAATAAGGTTGTCTGCCACAATATCCCCATCCGTCCGGGCCGGAATCTGGCGATTATCGTAGAGTCTGCGGCTGTCAACTATCGTCAGAAGAAGATGGGCTATAATGCAGCCAAGGAACTGTACAACCGTGTACAGGCAAATCTGGGAAGACCTCAGATTTAAAAGTCAATTTCCGGTTCTGCCGGGAAAATCAGGAAGTAAATGAGGAGTCAGATGAAGAATTTTACAGAAAAACTTTGCCGGATTCTGCCGGAAGACCAGGTGCACGAGAATGAGCCTATGAGCCGCCGCACTACTTTTCGTACAGGAGGAGCGGCTGACTGGCTGGTGGAGCCGGATACGGAGGAACGGCTGGCGGAGGTAATCCGCCTTTGCAGAGATCACCAGGTTCCGTGGTATATTCTGGGAAATGGAAGCAATCTGCTGGTAGGGGATAAGGGATTTCACGGTGTGATGATTGTCCTGGGCAAAAACTGGAATCAGGTTCAGGTTACAGGGCAGACCATCCGGGCAGGTGCAGGCGCTCTGCTTTATACAGCGGCGAAGCAGGCTCTTGAGGCATCCCTGACAGGATTGGAGTTTGCATCAGGAATTCCCGGCACGGTAGGGGGCGCTGTGGTGATGAATGCAGGCGCTTACGGCGGAGAAATATGTCAGGTTCTGAAGAAGGTTCGGGTACTGACAAAAGACGGTCTGGTGGAAACTCTGGATGCATCAGAGCTGGAACTGGGATACCGGACCAGCTGTATCCCTTCCCGGGGGTATGTGATTCTGGAAGCGGAGCTTTTTCTGGAACCCGGAAGTCAGGAGGAAATATGCAGCCGGATGCAGGACTATGCCGGACGGCGCCGGGAAAAGCAGCCGTTGGAGTATCCCAGCGCAGGCAGCACTTTTAAACGGCCTGAGGGATATTTTGCAGGAAAGCTGATTGAAGAGGCCGGCCTGAGAGGATATGGAGTAGGAGGCGCTCAGGTATCGGAAAAGCATTGTGGATTTGTGATTAACCGGGGCGGCGCTACAGCAGCGGACATTGTGGAGCTGTGCCGCCAGGTAAAGGAGCGTGTTTTCCGGAATTCCGGCGTGGAGCTGGAGCTGGAGGTAAAGCTTCTGGGAGAATTCTAAAACGAAGGAGGAAGCCATGAAGCTGGTTATTGTAACGGGCATGTCTGGTGCGGGAAAAACCATTGCCCTGAAAATACTGGAGGATCTGGGATTCTATTGTGTAGACAATCTGCCGATTCCTTTGATGGAGCCGTTTGCCGATCTGGCTATGCGGCAGTCATCCTCCCATGAGAAGGTGGCTCTGGGGATCGATATCCGCAGCGGAGAGGATCTTCCCCGGTTCCGGCAGATTCTGGAGCAGTGGAAGTCCGGTTCTCTTCCCTGCGAGGTGCTGTTTCTGGACTGCAGCGATGAGACTCTGATTAAACGTTATAAGGAAACACGCCGTTCTCATCCTCTTGCAGGAAAGGGACGTGTGGATTCCGGAATTCAGACAGAGCGCAGCAGGCTGGAGTTTTTAAAGAAAGAAGCAGATATTATTATTGATACCAGCCAGCTTCTTACGAGGGAATTGAGGCAGGAGCTGGAGAAAATATTTGTTGATAATCAGAACTATCAGAACCTGTTTGTGACAGTGCTGTCCTTTGGATTTAAGTACGGGATCCCTGTGGATGCGGATTTGGTATTTGATGTGAGATTTCTGCCCAACCCCTATTATGAGGAAGGTCTGAGAAGCCACACAGGGCAGGAAGCAGAGGTGCAGGCCTATGTCCATCAGGGCGGAACGGCAGAGCTGTTTCTGGGAAAGCTGTATGATATGCTGGAATTTCTGATTCCCAATTATGTCCAGGAGGGAAAGAACCAGCTGGTTATTGCCATTGGATGTACCGGCGGCAAACACCGTTCTGTAACGATTGCAGAGGCGGTTTACCAGTATTTAAGCAGCCACAGGGAGCTGGGGCTGAAACTGGAGCACCGGGACATTGAGAAGGACAGAATACGAAAAAAATAAGCATCTGAGGTGGGAAATGTCATTTTCTTCAAGAGTTAAGGAGGAATTATCCCGGCAGCTGAGTCCGGCAAGACACTGCCAGATTGCAGAAATTGCGGCGATTATCAGTCTGTGCGGCAGGATCCAGATATCGGAAAATGATCGGTACCGGATTAAAATCAGCACGGAAAATGCGGCAGTTGCAAGAAAGTACTTTACATTATTGAAAAAAACATTTAATATAAGTACTGATGTTTCTATTCGCCAGGGGGCAGAAGGCCATCGGCTTCGTACCTACACGGTAGGAGTCAGCCGGCATGAAGACGCAATGCGGGTTCTTCAGGCTACCAAGCTGATTGACAGGTACGGTGAGATTGAAGAAAATCTGTCTCTGGCTCAGAATGTGGTTATTATGCAGAGCTGCTGCAAGCGGGCTTTTATCCGCGGAGCCTTTCTGGCCTCCGGTTCCATCAGCGATCCGGAGAAGTTCTATCATTTTGAGATTGTCTGTGCTGCTGAGGCCAAAGCAGTTCAGCTTCAGGGATTGATTCTTGCATTTGGTCTGGACGCCAAGATTGTACAGAGAAAAAAGTACTATGTGGTTTACATTAAAGAGGGCAGCCAGATTGTGGACATCCTGAACGTAATGGAAGCGCCTGTGGCCTTGATGGAACTGGAGAATATCCGGATTCTCAAGGAAATGCGCGGAAGCGTAAACAGACAGGTTAATTGTGAAACAGCCAATATCAACAAGACAGTATCGGCTGCAGTGAAACAGATGAAGGACATTACTTTCATCCGGGACAAAATCGGCTTTGACAAGCTGCCGGAAAATCTCAGTGAGATTGCCCAGCTGCGTCTTTTAAAGCCGGAAGCAACACTAAAAGAGCTTGGAGAGGCTCTGGATCCGCCGGTGGGCAAATCCGGCGTGAATCACAGGCTCAGGAAGCTGGGAGAGCTTGCCCAAAAGCTGAGAGAGCAGGCTCCAGGCAATGAAGCATAATACATGCTTTCAAAAATGAGGAGGATAATTATGGTAAAGAAAGCAATTACGATTGGACTCGCATCCGGACTTGAGGCAAGACCGGTGGCCATGCTGGTGCAGATTGCAAGCCAGTATGACAGCCTGATTTATGTAGAGAGCGAGAATGCGCGCGTGAATGCCAAGAGTATTATGGGTATGATGACACTGGGTCTTGATGTAGGTGAGACAGTGGTTGTCAGCGCAGACGGAAGTGATGAGGAAAAGGCGATTGCAGAGATTGAACAGTATTTAAGCAATCGGTAATCCCCACTCGAAATTGTTTATAAAGTGATAGATGGGAGAACAGGGCAGGATTTCTGGAAAGCAGAGATACCTGCCCTTTGTCTGTTCTGGAAACAGTGGAAAAATAATTTATTTCCAGATATAATAAAAGGAACAGCGCGGTGACGAAGAAAACGAGAAAAGGTCCTGCAGAACGCGCAGGGCAGCTGAATGGAAAGCGGCGCTGAAAAACAGGAAAGGAAGAAAAGCTGTGGCATTTACACATTTGCATGTCCATACCGAGTACAGCCTGCTGGACGGCTCCTGTAAAATCAAGGAACTGGCAGCCAGGGCAAAGGAACTGGGGATGGACAGTATAGCAATTACCGATCATGGCGCCATGTACGGAGTAATTGATTTTTACAGGGCAGCCAGAGAGGTGGGGATCAAGCCCATTATCGGGTGTGAGGTCTATGTATCTCCCGGTTCCCGTTTTGATCGGGAGACAGCAAGCGGAGAGGATCGGTATTACCATCTTGTTTTGCTGGCTGAGAATGATCAGGGATATCACAATCTGATGAAGATTGTGTCAAAAGGCTATGTGGATGGATTTTATTATAAGCCCAGAGTGGATTATGAGGTTCTGGAAACCTTTCACGAAGGTGTGATTGCCCTGTCAGCCTGTCTGGCCGGCGAGGTGCAGAGGTATCTGGGACGGGGAATGTATGAGGAAGCATGCCGTTCGGCTCTTCATTATCAGGAAATATTTGGAAAAGGGAATTTCTTCCTGGAACTTCAGGATCACGGGATTCCCATGCAGAAAACCGTAAATCAGGGTCTGATGCGTATGAGCAGGGAACTGGGAATTGACCTGGTGGCAACCAATGATATTCATTATATTCTGGCAGAGGATGCAGTTCCCCATGATATTCTGCTTTGTATTCAGACCGGAAAAAGGGTGACAGATGAAAACAGAATGCGTTACGAAGGAGGACAGTATTACTGCAAGTCCGAGGAAGAAATGCGTGCGCTGTTTCCCTATGCCCAGGAAGCCATTGACAACACGCATAAGATTGCCCAGAGGTGCAATGTGGAGATTGAATTTGGCGTAACAAAGCTGCCGAAATATGAAGTTCCGGAGGGCTATGACTCCTGGGGATATTTAAACAAGCTGTGTCTGGACGGTATGGCAAGGAGGTATCCAAAGGATGACGGAACTCTGAAAAAACGTCTGGATTATGAACTTGATGTTATCCACAATATGGGATATGTGGATTATTTTCTGATTGTGTGGGATTTCATTCATTTTGCCAGATCCCACAATATTATGGTAGGACCGGGGCGAGGCTCGGCAGCAGGAAGTATTGTAGCCTACTGCCTGGAAATTACAAACATCGATCCCATCCGCTATGATCTGCTTTTTGAACGGTTTTTAAACCCGGAGCGTGTATCCATGCCGGATATTGATATTGACTTCTGCTTCGAACGAAGGCAGGAGGTTATTGATTATGTGGTGGAAAAATACGGCAAGGATCAGGTGGTTCAGATTGTTACCTTTGGTACCATGGCAGCCAAGGGAGTGGTCCGTGATGTAGGACGCGTTCTGGATATGCCTTACGCCCGTTGTGATGCCATTGCAAAGATGATTCCAACAGACCTGGGGATGACGCTGGAAAAGGCTCTGAAGCAGAATCCGGAGCTTCGTGAAGCCTATCAGCAGGACGATGAGGTAAAGTATCTGATTGATATGGCAATGCGCCTGGAGGGACTTCCCAGACACACCTCCATGCATGCGGCAGGCGTGGTTATCGGTCAGAGGGCTATGGACGAGTTCGTTCCCTTATCCAGAGCGGCAGACGGAACCATTACCACCCAGTTTACCATGACGACCCTAGAGGAGCTGGGGCTTTTGAAAATGGATTTTCTCGGCCTTCGGACTCTGACTGTGATTCAGAATGCGGCAGAGCAGGTGGAGCGGGGATACGGCATTCACCTGGATATGGAAAAAATAGATTATAATGATAAGAATGTTCTGGCATCCATTGGCACGGGAAAATGCGATGGAATCTTTCAGCTGGAAAGTTCTGGAATGAAGAGCTTTATGAAAGAGCTGAAGCCGGAAAATCTGGAGGATGTTATTGCAGGAATTTCCCTGTATCGTCCGGGACCGATGGATTTCATCCCCCGGTATCTGAAAGGAAAAAATGACCGCTCTTCAATTACCTATGACTGTCCGCAGCTGGAATCCATTCTGGGGCCTACTTACGGGTGCATTGTGTATCAGGGTGCGACTCGTTCCTAGTTTAAATAAATAAAGGCTAGGCACGTTGTTCAAATTAAGTGCGAAAGCACTGAAATGAATTGCGGAGAACTGCAATTTCGAAGTAAGGAATGATAAGGTAACGCTTTGAAACTTACTCTTTAATACTCCGACTAGCATCATAAATGGAAACATTAGGTGTTAGAAGCTCGGTGAAGTCGGCAGAAGCAGACCTAAGTCTAAGAAATAATCAAGTAAGGTTGGTACAAAAGTGGCTAGAGCCCACCTGCCATGAAAGATTAAAGTATGAGATATGGTTTGTGATATGTCGGAAGTCTATAAAGTTTCTATGGTGAGTATGTCATAACGACTGACGAACTCGAGAATTTAAAGGACCTAGATACGACCTTATGGAAACATAAGGGACCGTTCCAACGGCGTTAGTGTGGTAAAGTAAGAATCTTGGTTATGAAATACCATAATATGCGAAATCTTCGGATGGCGGGCATATTCAAGCTAACAGGTCTATATTGAGCACCTAATGAAACTATGTACAGATAGAAATTGTGGAACGAGGAAAGGTTTAAGGTATCTAGTAAATAGGAAGCTATCTGCTAGATATAAACTGTCGAAGAATAATAAGCAGTTGAACTTAAGCTGAAAAGTAGTGTTCGAACCAATGAAGTGCTTGTAATGAGTATGGAGGAATGGGCACAAGTCGTTGTAACTTTTATTAACAAACCACGACAGTGTTATTTATTCGTTCATTTAGATATAATAGGGATTCTGTGTATGACTAAAAAGGCTCACTTTCAATCCTAAGTGAAAGGAAGTGAGAACCCTATGCCTAAAGACAAGAGAACGGTACCGTAGATAGAAGTCATGGCTATAGAGCAATGCGTGAATCTACAAAACTCAAAGAAATGTGGATTGTGAGATATGCTGACGATTTTAGAATTTTCTGCAAAACCAAAAGGGATGCAGAGAAGACCAAAATAGCCATAGAAAAATGGCTGAAGGACAGACTAAGATTGGATATATCTCAAGAGAAAACACGCATAGTCAATACAAGGGTAAAATCAATGGAATTTTTAGGGTTCAGTATAAAAGTTCATAAGAAGAAAAAGAACTCAAAGTATGTTGTAGATTCACATATAAGTCCAAAAGCTCTCAAGGACAAAAGTGATAAATTTGCAAATCAAGTAAAAGTATTTTGCAAATACAAAGATTCAGACCAAGGTGCGAAAGAAGTAGTAATCTATAATTCGATGGTATTGGGAATTCAGAATTATTATCGAATAGCAACTAATGTAGCCAGTGACTTGAATAAAATTCAACAACGAACCTACAGAATTATGTATAATAGACTAAATACGCAAAGTGGCAATGCCTTACGAAAGGAAGGCAGAACACTTACGCTGTTAGAGCGACAACGATTTGGGAAATCGAAGTCGCTTAGATATATAGCAGGAACAAGAGAACCTATATATCCTATCTATTACATACAGTTTAAAAATCCAATGGCATTTAATCGCAGAATATGTCCGTACACTGTGGAGGGCAGAGCGATTATACATGATAAATTGGCTATCAACTGTAATCTTATGTACCAACTTATGAATCAAAAATTAGCTAGTGGCAGTATAGAATACTATGACAACCGAATATCTCTGTATAGTGCTCAATGGGGTAAATGTTATATTACAGGCAAAGAATTTCAATGCCTGGAAGATATACATTGCCACCATAAAGTAGCCAAGAACAAAGGCGGTACTGATGAATATTCAAATCTTGTCCTTGTGGATAAGGATGTTCATATACTTATACATGCTACGAACCTAGAAATTGTAAAACGATGGGACATTACTTTAAACCTTTTACTTCCTATTCACTCATTGTGGCAATATCGGTTGTTGTACTTATCGTGCATACGATTATTGTGCTGATTTACAGAGTGAAGAAAAGGGCAAATAGCAAGTAAGCTAATTAACTATGGTATTCGTAACAGCTGAGTAAATTCCAGTTTGACGAACCAAATATAAAATACTTATTAATAAATTTTAGGTTATCCAAATAGAACGAATAAAAGTTACAACGATGGAACGCCGTGTGCTGGGAAACTAGCATGCACGGTGTGGAGTGGGGGAAAACCTGGCGATTACTTCAAAGGGTTACCTATCACTATAGCAGGTAATGCAGATTGTGCGGGATCTGGCAGGCTATACTATGGGGCGGAGCGATCTGGTGCGCCGCGCCATGTCGAAGAAAAAAGCTGCCGTTATGGAAAAGGAACGCAGGAATTTTGTCTATGGAAATGAGGAAGAAGGGGTAAAAGGCTGTATTAATAATGGAATCAGTGAGAAAACAGCCAACCATATTTATGATGAAATGATTGATTTTGCAAAATATGCGTTTAACAAGTCCCACGCAGCCTGTTATGCAGTGGTGGCATATCAGACGGCATATTTGAAATATTATTATCCCAGGGAGTTTATGGCAGCATTGATGACATCGGTGATGGACAACATTACCAAGGTATCGGAATATATTTTAAGCTGCCGCCAGATGGGAATTGCCATTCTTCCTCCGGATATTAATGAGGGGCAGAGCGGATTTTCCGTGTCCGGAGGCGCCATCCGTTATGGTCTGTCTGCAATTAAAAGCATAGGACGCAATGTGGTGGATGCGATTATCCGGGAGAGAGAGGCAAATGGCCTTTTCGTATCAATGGATGATTTCATCGAGAGAATGACGAATAAGGAGATCAACAAGCGGACGCTGGAAAGCTTTATCAAATCAGGCGCACTGGATTCCATGCCGGGGAACAGAAGACAGAAAACCATGATTGCGCCGGAACTTCTGGATCAGAAAAACAAGGAGCGGAAAAATACCATGGAAGGCCAGATGAGTCTTTTTGATTTTGCTTCCGAGGAAGAAAAACAGCAGTTCCAGATTACCATGCCCAATGTGCCGGAGTTTCCAAGAGAGGAGCTGCTGGCTTTTGAAAAGGAAATGCTGGGGATCTATGTCAGCGGACATCCTCTGGATTCCTGTCTGGAAACCTGGAAAAACAGCATAACAGCAAAGACTACAGATTTTATAGTAGATGAGGAAACAGGACGGGCTGCAGCCGCTGATGGAGAGAGGGTCATTATCGGAGGTATGATTGCCGGAAAGGTAGTAAAGACTACAAAAACAGGAAAAATGATGGCCTTTGTCACAGTGGAGGATATGGTAGGTTCTGTGGAGGTTCTGGTATTTCCCAAGGATTATGAAAATAACA
>OKSE01000022.1_pt1 | contig 86142 bp, 90 predicted proteins | sample 1633631 | NCBI WGS metagenome assembly OKSE01 (sample SAMEA3541555, study PRJEB24748) | human gut metagenome | biome: human gut; feature: human-associated habitat; material: faeces | place: China | collected 2012 | reverse complement strand
AAGCCGTATCTTGATAAGATCCGGTTTCGCCCGCTTGCAGATGCGCGGGTGTGGAACAGCGCTGTGACCAACGGTATCTTTGTCCGCTTCGGCGATGTGGAGTTGAGCCATGATGAGATATTGGCCATGGCAGAACAGGAACATTGACACTGTTTATCTAAAAAAGGAGAAGAACACGATGAAATATTTAAAAAAACATCTGTCTCTTGCATTGGCGCTGGTGCTGTGCCTGAGCCTTGCCGCCTGCGGCAAGAGCAGCGAAGACTACGTTGAGAGCAACGAAGACTACGGCGATGACGGCAGCGACTACAATTTATACGGCGTTCCGGATTCCTTCGAGGGACTGGTCAAGGACTCCGAACAGATGGCGAACCTCTACCTCTACGGCGGCGCGTGGACGGGTGAGGACGGCGGCACGCTGGTCGCTGCCAACAACGATGAGGGTGACGAGGTGCGCTTTGCGCTGTACGATGCTGACGAAGACATGACCGCCAGCGGCTTCATCCAGTTCGTACCGGACTATGACTATGACTATTTCTATAACGAGCACGACGGCATGGCCTACCGCAGCTGGTTCGACGAGGACGGCGCCCTGCATGTAGCCGAGCTTGGCACCTTTACGCAGGTGACCGGCGATGCGCCGGGCGAGAACATCGGTGATGGCGATTACGGTTTCTTCGCCGGCGTATGGTATCAGGACGGTGACCCAGGCGCGGCCAGCATAATTGAATTCGACGCATCCGGAAGCTGGGAGCTGCTGGAGCGGCCCGGCGATGACGGGGACCCCACCATGGTAGACTGCGGCACCATAGAGGTGGATCAAGACGGTGCAGGACAGTATTTTGCCATTTCCACCATACATACGGATGTGGTCTACGACTTCACACTTGTCGGCGGCGACGTGATCTACTGGGGCGGCGAATATGACTACTATCAGAAGATAGAGTAAGCTCTGCAAAAAAAGGAGAGCGATATAAATGAAGAAGCTTTTTGCTCTTGTATGGACGCTTTTTATGTGTCTGAGCCTTGCCGCTTGCGGCAACACCGAATCTGACGATACGCAAAGCGGCTATGAAACCGTCATGGATATGGAATTTCTCGACGGGATGTGGAGCATCGACGGCACCGCGAAGTTATACTTTGACAGTACGGAGGGCTTTTACGCCTACCGCACTCGCTGGGGACTCGGCGGGCGCGGAGAATTCGAACTGTCCGAGGCGAGCGGTCGGCCGATGATCTTCTTCAACGGTCTTCTCTACAACTTCCTCCTGCGCGACGACGGCGTGTTGCTGCCAAACCGGAACGGCGAGGGCAGCGGACTCACCATCCATCGAAACACCTTCCTCCACGACGACGAGGCGGAGATCGTCGAATGGGACATAAGCAACTGGGACGGCATGTGGCAAAATGCCCTGGGCGAGACCATCGTCATCAACTCGTCCCTCATGCAGTACATCGCCTGCTCGCCGGACTATTCCATGAGTGGCACCATGAACGACGAGGGCGAGGGTATGGGCCTCTATCTTTACGACAACGGGACGCGCGCCTACCTCTGCCCCGGTGACGACGGCAACAGCTTCACCCTCTCCGCCGAACGCTTCGGCCGCTACGGGGACGATCAGCATTTTGATGGCGTCTTTTACCGCAATGCCGACTTCTACGCCTACACGGATATGGAAAACGCGGAGTTTTATGAAGACGAATACTCCACCTTCTATATCTGGTACTACGACGGCGTGAACCGTTACCTTTTGGGCAACGATTACACCATCGGCGAAGACGGCCTTGCCTACCACGACGAAGACGGCCTCATCTATCCCGCAGGCTGGATTCCCGAAGAACCATATGATCCCGCTGTTGACTGGGGCGCAAACTGGATGGATAGTTGGGACATCTGAAGCCCCGCGGAAGAAGGAGGAAAATGAAATGAGACAACGAAGACACCTTTTGATGTTCGCCCTTGCGCTGCTCTGTCTGAGCTTTGCCGCCTGCGGTGCAAAGCAGTATCCCATGCAGATCACCGTGGTAAACCGCAGCACATATCCCATCACGGATCTCCGCATCAGTCTTATCTCGGAGGAGGACTGGGGCGAAAACCGCCTGGAGACCACGCTGGAGGAAGGCGAAAGCGCTGGGATCGACCTGGGCGAGTACACGGAAGAACAGCTGAACGCAGGCTTCCACCTTCAATTCTACGGGGAGGACGGCCAGCCTGTCAACCCGGACTACGATCCCAGTTCCCCTACCTTTTTTGAAAACGGCGATTTCCTCATTTTCTCGCCGCCGGATCTAAGCATCGCCCTCTTCCTGGACACCGCTTACGACCCGGAGACCTACGACCAGAAGATCGTGGAGCTATACGCTGCGGACGGCGACGGCCGGGGTGATGTGATCTCACAGAACGGCATCCCGGTTTTGATGGGCGGCGCACTACCCTTTACCAATATGCAGAACCTGCTCTCTGAGAATCATGACAACGGCACCTACCGCTATGAGGACATCACCGAGGATGGGCAGCTCCTTGTGGTCAACGCAGCGGAGCAAAGCTGTTTTGTTCCGGATGTGCAGGAACTGGACGATTATCTGACGGCCTGCGCTCTGTCTTTAAGTGATACGGATACCTATGAGCTGTTGTCCGCCGAAGAAAATGAGGAATACAGCAAAAATTTAAGCTATCCGGTTTACATCGTAACCTATACTGCCGGCGAGAACGAAGACACCCGGGAATGGACCGTATTTGCCATGGACACCGACGTTTGTACCTATCTTTACGGCTTCTGCGCGCTCCCCGATGCTGCGGCGGATATGAGTGAGATCTATCAAAATATTTTTTCGCAGCTGTCTTTGAGCGATGAAGAATAAGAGGAGGAATATCACATGAAGAGAAAAAAGCCATATCTTCTGGCAGGACTGGTATTGCTGCTTTCCCTGCTGTGTACAGCCTGTGGCAATACGGAAGAAGCGATTTCCCCACAGGACGACCCCAACGAGGGGCTGGGCGGCGGAGTCAGCGAGGACACCGTCAACGACTTCAGCGGCTTCGAGGGTATCTGGCTGGGCGAAGCGAACAACGACTACGACTCTATGGAGTTCGATGCCGAGGGCAACTGGACCCTCTACCTCAGCGGCGAAGTGATGGATGACGGTTACCTCCGCTATGAGCCGGAGTGGGAGGCTATCTATGCCTACAGCAACCTGGACGATTCCGGCAGCCGCATCGACATGGAGGACGGCCAGCTCTACAGCGCCGCTTACGGCTACTTCAACTACGGCGAAGGGATGGAGTACCTCTGGCATGAAGACGACGAGCCTGATCCCTCGGGGGACGATGTGTCCGACTGGAACGGCCGTTTAGACGGAAACCCGGACTCCTACTGGAGCTGGGATTCCGACCTCTGCCAGCGGAATGTCTCGGAATTCAAGGGCATTTGGTACTATGACGGCGACCTCTCGGCTGAGACCTATATCGTCATCGACGGTAATGGGAACTGGAGCTATTACCAGCGCGCTCCCGGCGCTGAGGCCGCGGAAATGGACTACGGCACATTCTCCTACTCCACGGACGAGGTGAGCACTTATTACGCCGATTCCACCCTGTATGACGGTGTGTCGTACCGGGTTTTTGAGTTTGACGAGGATGCTCTGGTCTGGGGCGATGAGGGTGTTTACTACCTGATGGAGTGATAAAAAGGAAGGAGAACCATGAAGAATCGATGGAAACATATTTTTATCCCTGTGCCGGCCATGGCGCTCTGCCTGAGCCTTGCCGCCTGCGGCAATTCTGACGATGTCGCGGGAGATGATTGGCGCACGACCGGCGTGGTGGTTGGCAGCGGCACCATTGCCCATGACGGCGAGAGTGTGGATGTGCTGGTCACAGTGTGTGAGAGCAGCGCGGCCTTCTACCGGGATCTGCCGGAGCAGGTCCTCTTTGACAGCGTATCCTTTCCCATGAACATCCCCGACGCGGAGCAGTCATTCAACGCCATCTCCTTTGACGATATGGACGGTGACGGGGAAAGTGATGTTCTGGTGAGCTTCATCCACGAAAACGGTGACGCCACCGAGCTGGTCTGGATCTGGGACCCGGTGGAGCGCTATGTCTTCCGGGAGGATCTTTCCACCGTTGCTCTCAGCGGCGGTGACCTGGGCGAGTATGTGGGCCTTTGGGAGTATCAAGGGAAGAACCTCTGGCTGCGCATCTGCGATGACGCCACATGGGAATTTGTAAACGATCAGGATGAAGTGATCGAATACGGTACGCTTTGGGTGGATGAAAACGGCGTGACGCTCCACTTTGACGGCAGCGGTGACACCTTACAGCTGGACCGCACCGTCAGCGGCGACCTCATCGACAGCGTGAACAACGGCACGCTCCTGCCTGTGGAGGGCATCCAGTCTCAGGAGCCGTACTTCGCAAGAAACGGCCTTGAGATTAATGCCGCCGTGGAGATGGGGACATTCCTGCTGGGAAATGGGGTTTGCAGCTATTCGGGGCTTGGCGACGGCTATAACACCGCCGACTGCTATTGGGAGATCACGAAGAACGGCGACTACACCCACGACGGCATCCGCGAGCTGCACTTTGACGCCATCTGCTACATTCCGGAGGACTCCATCCCCAACTTTGACCAGCAGTATACGACTGTCACCAGCAGTGAGCTATATGACTTCTACACCGGTATGTGGCTCACCACTTCAACGGCCTACGGCAACAGCCAGCGCGGGGACAACTATTATCTCCACACTGTCAGCTGGCAGGGAAACAGCTATCTCATTGAATTCGCCTACTCAACCAACTGGCAGTACAACGTGGGCGACTGGGCGCAGGTTTTGACCAAGAGCTATTCCGTCTATCTCCCGGAGGAGTATAACGGGCTCGTCTTTGCCGCCGAGGCACAGCCGGGCAGCTACAAGGACACTGCCAAACGTATGCAGCTCGACAGCATTTCGCCCGAAGCTGCCATCATGGATATCGACACCGTTGACCCTTACAGCAGCCTATATTTCAGCCTTTGCTACTAATGAGGGGGGACAGCTATGAGAAAGAAACGCAATGACTTTGACGCGGTGGGCGCCGAGCGCATGACCGACACGGAGCTGTCAAAAAAGCTGGGAAGCTATCAGAGAACGGAGAGCATCGGCATATTGCTGGGCGTTATTCTGGTAATCACCGGGTGCATCATGACGTTTGTGTATCGCAATATCATTGTGATCTGCATTCTGGTCTTTGCCGGTGTGGCGCTGTTCCTGCTGGTGGCACAGCCCGCCCAGAAAAAGAAAAAAGCCCTGATGCAGCAGCAGCTGGGCGGCTTCTTCCGCACGGAACTGACAAAAGCCTTCGGTCCGGAGCCGGAGCCGGCCACGCTGCCCATCGACTGGGCGTACCTGGAGGCGGCAAAGCTATCGGTGGTCTCCTTTACGGAGTGTACTGTGACGGACTTCCACGAGGGCGAGCACAAGGGGCTGCGGTTCTCTGCGGCTAACGTGGAGCTGCGCCGCACCGTGGAGGAAAAGTCCGGTCCCAACAACGACAACTGGATAACCCGGACCGAGACGCTGTTCCGCGGCATCGTGGTCCGCTGCAAGGACATCTGTGACCCGGCGCTGGACATCGCCCTGAACGACATGTTCCAGGAGAGGAAGAAGGACGACATCACCGAACCTGCCGCCTTCCGGAAGCACTTTTCCGCTCATACGGCGGATGACCGGGAGGCGGACGATCAGGTCACACCGCAGCTTCGTGATCTGGTACAGAAGCTGGAGGCATCTTCCAGAACTTCCAAGCTGTGCGGTCTTATCCTCCGTGACGGCGATCTGGCACTGGCCCTGAACACCCGGTATGTGTTTGCGGGCATTCCGGAGGAATTGGATCTGCGGGACATCGACGGCATCCGCAAGTGGTTCATCGCCTCGCTGACCGGTATGGGCAATCTGCTGGATCTGATAACGGAAAGTCCCGCGCTGACCGGCACGACAGAATAAGGAGAAGAATATGGAAGAAAAAAGCAGGAACATGACGGATGAACATCTGTCGCGGCAGCTTCGCAAAAGCAAGAGCGGCAAATTGGGCGGAAAACTCCTTTCGCTGGTGGGCGGTGTGGTCGCCATCGCAGGCATCATTCTGGGCGGCAACATTGTGCTGGTCGTCATCGGCGGCGTGATCCTTGGCCTGGGGCAGATGGTGCAGGGCAAGTCCAAGGACAAGGCAAGCCAGCAGGCCTTCGATGCCATCGCACCGGACATCGTAAGCGCTGCCCTTGAAAACGTGCAGATGAGCCCCACGCCGCATCTTCTGGACGCAGAGGACACGAACATACCCCTGCCCAGACACACCCATTGCAGCGGCAGTGGGTATGTTCGGGGAACATATCGTGGCCTGACTACGGAGCTGTGTACCGTCAGGCTGACGGAGGTCAACGAGGTCCAGCGGGAGGAAACGGGCCTGTGGGAAAAGAACGAGCAGCCTGTCTACACCGGTCAGTGGATGCTGTGTGAGCTGGGACAAGAATTTCCGACATGGCTGACCATCTGGCCGAGAGAAAGGCTGGATAAGCTGTTCAGCGCCAAAACCATCAAAACAGGCAGCGAGGTCTTCGACAAACGCTTCAATCTGAGCAGCGACGATGAAGCGGCAGCCCTTCGCATCCTGACCCTTGGCCGCATGGAGCGCATCCTGGCACTGGCGGATTCCTCCATCGGTAAATTTGCTGTAAATCTCAACCCCGACGGCAGGGTGTATATCGCCGTTCACAGCGGACGCGGCTTTTTCGACATCGGCAAAGGCTATGAAAATCCAGCGCAGCTGCGGCAGCGCTTTGCCCATGAACTGCGCTGGTTCACGGATATGATCGACGCATTCCGCGGTGTGTAAGGGAGGTGAGCAATATGCCTCTTTGGCTTGCTGTGGTGCTGCTGTTGCTGTCGCTGCTGGGGATAGCTCTCTCCCGCCGTTACTTGCGGAAACCGGTTCAATCGGTCTGTGTCGTCCTCTGCGTTCTGCTGGCAGTAGCCTGCGCCGCTTATATCGGGCTGACCATTTTATTTGTGGATGCCGTGCGGAACCAACCACCGGTATCATAAAAGGATATCTCCGCCCATGGCGGCGGGATGGAGAACGTATGAAGAGTATCAAAGTTATCGTAATCGGTTTCATTTTTGCAGTAGCGCTTGTGGCATGGCCCGCAGGATATATGCAGTATATCACAGCGGGCATTGGCTTTCTCCTCGCGGCCGTGCTGATGGCATGGCTTGGTGTCCGTCGTCGAAAAAGCGCACAGAAGGAATACGAGGATGACGTGCGGCGGTACACAGGCACCACGATGATGAAGGTGGTATGGATCGAGGAATCGGCCGATGAACGGTGGGCACACCAAAAGGACGGCAGTGATCGGCTGCGCCGGGAGACGTACTATCTGCCGACCTATGAGTACACAGTGAATGGCACGACCTATCGGTACTCGAGCCGTCAATCGCTGTCCGGCAAGCGAGATCTGGGGCGGCAGGTGATGGGATACTATGACCCGGCTAAGCCGGAACGCATTACGGAAAACAGGCCGCGAAAACCTGTCCTGGGCGGATTCCTGTTCTTCTTCGGAGCTCTAATCCTGCTGTTTTTCGGGATCATGACATTCACTGGAAATATCACCATTTCCTGATATCAAGCATGGAATATCCCCTTTGATCTGTAAATGAATACAGGGGGTTCCTACATTGTGTTTTTGCGCCTGACTGCGTTTTGCAGTCAGGCGCATTTTAATTATAGCTTTTTCTATTTAAATTCATGCGGCTGTCGCTCCCCGCCGCCCTTTCGTTCTGTAAAAAATCACCGGAATAGGACGAAAGGAGCGTAGCATGAGCCGCGAAAAAATATTTCTGCTCCTGTTTCTTCCAGCCGTTTCAAATTCTGCTCCATGGCTGCAATGTCCTTGGGAAATTTATCGGCAGCATCTTCCATGGTATAGGCAAACGACGCCAAGAATGGAAGCTATTGATGAACTGATGAAAGCAAAAACTATTATCATGATTGCACATAGAACTAAGACTGTTCAAAATGCAGACCAGATTCTGGTTGTGGATGAGGGAAAAGTCGTTCAGAGAGGAAAGCATGAGCAACTGAAGAAGGAGGAAGGAATATACCGCAGATTTGTGTGCCAGAGAGAGAAGACCGTGAGCTGGAAATTATAGGCTGCATATTTTGGGTAAATTTTCGGGATATGGATTTAGATAGACAGATCAGCATAGTAGTGATAGAATAAATGTGAGTTAGAATTAACTAACCATAAAAGGAGATAGAAAGTATGCTGATAGGAATTTTGCTCCCTTTTGCCGGAACAGTATTAGGTTCGGCATGTGTGTTTTTTCTGAAGTCTTTGAAGAAAAAAATTGATAAACTTTTAACGGGATTCGCAGCAGGAGTTATGGTGGCAGCGTCTGTGTGGAGCCTTCTTATTCCTGCGATGGAACAGTCCGAAAATATGGGGAGGTTAGCTTTTGTTCCTGCATCAGTTGGATTTTTACTGGGAATCGGATTTTTACTGTGCATTGATGAGGTAGTTCCACATTTACATATGTATAGTGATAAACCGGAGGGAATAAAAAGTGGCTTGTCAAAACATGCCATGATGTTACTTGCAGTTACGATTCACAATATTCCAGAGGGAATGGCAGTTGGTGTTGTGCTGGCTGCAATGCAGGCAGAGCAGTCTGGTATTACCATAGGAGCGGCTTTAGCTTTGGCAATAGGAATTGCAATCCAGAATTTTCCGGAGGGTGCAATTATAGCTATTCCGCTTCATAATAGCGGGCTGGAAAAGAAAAAGGCATTTGTTTTGGGGATGTTGTCGGGAGTAGTTGAACCTATAGGAACAATATTAGTATTGTTGATGGCATCTACTTTTACACCGATACTTCCATATTTCCTGAGTTTTGCAGCTGGAGCAATGATTTATGTTGTGGTGGAGGAACTGATACCTGAAATGTCAGAGGGGAAGCATTCAAATATTGGAGTAATTGCATTTTCAATTGGGTTTGTACTGATGATGATTCTTGATATTTTTTTTGGGTAGGTGGAATTTTATGATGCGAAAAAGTGTTTTGTTTCTTTTTCGGGAATAATAATTATTACATATATGCATATGGGTAGTGAAAAGGGTATGTGAGAGCGCACCACTCATTTAACCAGATATGGAAGGAAAGGGACAGTACAGAGCCTACAAAAGCGTGAAGACAAACAAGGGAGCGCCGGGAGTAGATGAAATGACCATAGAGGCGGCGTTGACATGGTGGAGGGAACACAATCACAAACTGGTGGAGAGAATCCGGAGAGGGAAATACACTCCATCACCGGTCAGAAGAGTGGAGATCCCAAAGCCAGACGGAGAAGTGAGGAAGCTTGGCATACCTACCGACATAGACCGAACCATTCAACAGGCAATGACACAACAACTTACACCAATCTATGAGCCGCGATTCTCGGAAAATAGCGTTGGCTACCGATTGGGACGAGGGGCAAAAGACGTAATTCAGAAAATAAAGAAGTATGCAGAACAGGGATACACACAGGCGGTAATTCTAGATCTGTCGAAGTACTTTGACACCCTGAATCATACGACATTGCTCAATCTACTGAGAAAAGAAATCAAGGATGAACGGGTGATACAGATGATTAAGAACTATCTGAAAAGCGGAGTGATGGAGAACGGAGGAAAGTTCTCCTCAGGGGGGCAATATTTCTCCGCTTTTAGGGAATGTGTATCTAAATGAGTTTGACTGGGAATTTCAGTGAAGGAGAGTACCGCGCATTCGTTACGCAGACGATATGGTCTTGCGGGCAAAGAGTGAACGCGCGGCAAAATGCCTTTTGGAAAGCAGTGCAAAATATTCTCATGAGCCGCTCTTACTCCTACCAACAATGAAAATGCAGGGAAGAAAAAATCTGTCCGGGTCTCCAAAGGCGGATGCTATATCAAACTGCTTTTGGTACAGTGCGCAAACGATGTGATTAAAAGCTCAAAGCATCCTGAACTGCATAACCTCAACTTCTTAACATTCAATTTTTAAAGCAGTCACCGAAAGATGGCTTGGTTGTTGTATGCTTAAGGTAATGAATACCACCTACTTCTCATTTTCAATCCCAACTATTTTTCGTCAATAAGGATAGTTTCTATTAAAAAGTCTACAGTTTGGACTAATGCAGTACGCTTGCTTTCTGGGCATTTTCGGTAGCAGGCGGTTAACTCTCGAAAAATTGGATCTGTTTCTTCATAATCGGGAAAAAACAGAGTGTCGGCAGATATGTTCAAAGCAATGATCAGAGAACGCAGGACATCATAGGAAGGACTGATGAGACCACGTTCGATATCGCTGATATGTCTGGATGTAACATGGGCTTTTGCGGATAACTGTTCTTGAGTCATATGACAATTTTTTCTGGCAGCAGCAATACGCCTGCCAAGTTTTAAACATAAATCAGAATTATAAACTTGCATAATCGTTCACCTCAAAATCATTCTATCGTTCTGGTTTAGATAAAGATACGCGGTTATCGTTCTATAATTATAGGAATGATAGTTCGTGAAAACGGATAACGGGGATATAGATCATTTGAGGGGAGAGCTATCTGCGATTAAGAGTAGGTGGCAGGAAAGAACATATACATAGAAGAAATATTCTCATCAACAGCAAAAGGAATGATTTTCTAAGAAAAAAATTCAGATTTTTCAAGAGAATATTTTTGAAGTAGGATTAGAAGTATCATTCAAGTTTAATAAGAGAGAACAATCCTTTTTTAGGGGTATTGATAACATCAAATTTGTTATCAGTATCCCTTTTCTACAGTTTGTATATTTTATCGTCCCACGGAGCCGGGGACCTCCAATTTCCCGAATTGAAAAGACAGCAGAAAAATTCAATTCAGGAGGATAAGATGAAAGAATACGGCTCAGAGCAGGGAAGCAGCGTCCAGAACCGATTCACAGCATATCTGGTAACTGCAGTAAAAAATAAACGAATCAGTTATATGGAAAGAAAGCATCAACAGACGGAATTTGAGGCTGAGCGTCCTGGCGTATTAGAAAGAAGCTATACGGACTTTGAACAGGAATATCGCCAGTATAAGCTGGAGCATCTGCCCTGGAAGTATAATGAGACTCCATCCATAGAGCAGCTGATTCGCGTGTTGGAAGAAGGAAAGCTGATTGGCGCAATAATCAAATTAAAGAAGAGAGAGCAGGAAATTCTGATCGCAAGGGTATTTGAGGAACTGGATTTCAAAGAGATTGGGACGAGGATGGAGATGTCAGAGAAGCAGGCAGAGATGGCTTACTACTATGTGATCCGGAAGATCAGAAAAGAACTGGAGGGGAAGCGATATGAGTGATTTTGAAAATTTACTGCGTCGGGCAAAATCCGGGGACAGTGCGGCAGTGGAAACTATCTATCAGATGTTCCGGCCATTGCTGGTAAAGAATGCCTTGGACTTCGGTGTATTTGATGAGGATCTCTACCAAGAGCTTTGTCATACGCTGCTTTTGTGCATTTTGAAGTTCCGGATATAAATTTGTTGCTTTCAGCCCCTTTCTTCCGTATAGAATACCTATCGCTAAAGGTAAACCTTGTGAGACGGGTATTTACCGGCAGGAAACATAGAGAAAAACTGTCGCTAAAGGTTGGAAAATAATTTTGCGATGTTGCAAAAACAGAACCCTACCTTTTGCGACAGTTGGAAAGGAGGCATCTGAAAAATGGCAGTAAAGAAATTCGGGTATGCGCGTGTATCCACGAAGGACCAGAACCTGGCGCGGCAGATTGAAATACTGAAGGCGGAAGGGATTGAGGAGCGGGATATTTTTGTGGAAAAGGAGAGCGGCAGATCCTTTGAACGAAAGGTGTACCGATCCCTAGTGGATACGGTTCTGCGGGAAGGAGATCTGCTGGTGGTAACGGAACTGAAGCGCTTCGGAAGAAACTACAGAGAAATCTATCAGGAGTGGCATCACATTACGAAGGAGATCGGAGCTGATATCAAGGTAACATCCATGCCGATCCTGGACACCACACAGTCCAAGGAGCTGGTAGGGCAATTGATTACCGATGTGGTGCTGGCTGTTTTTGCTTATGTGGCTGATGAAGACTGGGCGGAGCGCCATGAGCTGCAGAGACAGGGGATTGAGGTGGCAAAGGCAGAAGGCAGGCATCTTGGCAGACCGAAGGTACAGTTCCCTGAAAACTGGGATGAATGGTATCCCAAGTGGACGGCAGGAGAAGTAACAGCATCAGAGGCTATGCGGCAGATGGGGATAAAGAAAGATTCGTTCTATCGTCTGGCAAAACGGTATGAAGAAAATTCAAGTAATTTAGAGGATGGAGGTACTTAATGGATAAACAAGGAGGTTCAAGCGATGAAGCAGGGAACATTATTTTATGACAAGGAGAGCGGCAGATACGATTTCTGTTATGATTGCGATGGAGAGACCGTAAATTATGGCGGAATCCATTGCGGGGAGGTATTTGAGTTCTGTCTGAATGATGTGTGGGTTCCGGCCAGAGTTGAGATGTATGAGGACTGGTATCTGGTGGGTTTACCGGGACTGAAGATGGAGGGACTGGAAGTAAGAACAAGGTAAAGAGCAGGGCAGTGGCCGGTAATGTTTGGTCACTGTCCTGCTCTTGGGTTTAAAGGAACTTTTCAGCTGCTTTTACATATGGCTCCAGGAATGCGTCCAGAAGACCATGAATTTCCGGAGAGAGTGAAGCAATGATAGCATCGACGGTAAGGTCGGGCTGCAGGAGCCTGTTGCGTTTCAGCCAGTAGTATTGACATTCTTCCAGCATATACGCATAGGCCTGGTTTAGATTTCCCAGGATTTTTGTGGAATCATAGTCATCACCGGCTTTCATGCTGAGATAAAACCAGCGGTCATCCAGGGAACTGTAGGCAAAGGTAATGAAGTTGTTTGCCTTGATGATGTCTTCAAAAATTGGGATAAGTTGGTTCATGGATTCAGTCATAAGCTAGTCTCCTTTTTGATTAGTATAACACGAAAATCAAAACAGCCAGAGCATGAGAATAAATAATAATATCGGTCTCATGTTCTGGCTGTCTGCTTTTTAATAATTTATTGAAAGTTGAACCGTTCCAGCAGGTAGATCGGCAGTGTACGAACCTTTTTGTCTATTCCGCCTTTGGTATCCCCTTTCAGATAGAGCAGATGATCTGCTTTTCCGTGCTCTAATGCCTTAAGTGATGTTGTCGCAGTACCCTTACCGGCTTTCACTTCGATTAGATAGCGGACGCGGTTTTTTAAGGTCTGGGCGACAAAATCAATTTCTCCACCCTTATAGGTGGCGAAGGCAGGTGTTTCAAAAGCAATCTCAGCAGGGAAGTCCTGGCGTTTCTTCAGATTGATATAAACAAAGTTTTCATTCAGGGTACCGGAAAGCGTTGCAGCATCGGTTCCCGTTAGTGTCAGATAGTAGTTTGCAAGGCCGAGATCCATAAAGTAGCAGCGGCTTGCAGGCTTGAAATCCAGAACATCCATTTCCGTAATCTTTGCACAGAAACCGATGATACCGGAAAAATACAGCCAGCTGATGGCTCGGTTGCAGACTGCTTTTGATATATTACTTGAATAGTCTCTTGTTACCAGTTTCTGCAGTTCTTCGCTGATACTGTCTTCTTTCAGCCCCCGGCTTTCACGGTTTAAAATACGGCAGATAGACAGGAAGATCTGGGTAAAGACTCTTGTGTCCAGGATGTCCGTAAAATACCGGATAGATTCGTTGGTGAAGGTGTCGATAATCTTAATCAGGACACCCTGAGCCTTTTCAAAGCTGCGTGTCTCCAGATAGGTCTCCACCACTTTCGGATATCCGCCGACCTGGCAGTAGATGTCGTAAGCTTCCTTCAGGAGGGTGTAAATATTGCCTGAATCAGGGGTGTCCAGTGACAGATTCTGATATTGTTCATATAAAGCAGAATCGTAGGCAAGCAGGAACTCTTCAAAGGACAGCGTATAAATGGGAATTGTCGTGACATCACCACTGGAATAGCGGAAGTCCGATTCATAGATCTTTCCAAGATAACTTCCGGTAATGATAAAGTGGGATTTAAACTGTCTGGTAAATTCCCGGATCCGGTTATAAATCTCAGCGGATTCCTGAATCTCATCAATAATAATTACAGTGTCGTCAGAATCAGTAAACTCGATATCAAACAGGCGAAAGGCATCATGAAGAGGGTGTTCTGGGCGTTTTGTACCGGGAGTCCAGGAAGTGGCCTGCTTATAGCACTCCATAAACTGTTGCCCGCTTTGTTCAAACAGATTGATATAGATTTTATGCCTGAAATTTTCATCTGCGAATTTATTGATAATGTATGTTTTTCCGACCTGTCTCGCCCCGCTTACTTCCAGGGTACTGTGACTGGTATCATTCTTCCAATCCAGAAGCTGATCGTAAATGATTCTTTTCAGATACATAATTCAGCGCTCCTTTCGTTCGATTATTTCTATTATAACAAAACATGGAGAGATAATATAGTAGAAAATAGCTCTCTTTACGGTATATTAAAAGCGGGAAGATACCTATGCTGTCCCTTCCCGCTTCATTTTATACGCTTTCAGTATTATGCAATCATATTTAAAAATTCCTGTTCGCTCAGAACCTTTACCCCAAGCTGCTGTGCCTTCGCCAGTTTGCTGCCGGCTTTTTCTCCGCAGATCAGGTAATCGGTTTTCTTTGTGACGGAGCTTCCGGCGGTGGCGCCTAAGCTGATGATCTTGCTGTTAATGCTGTCACGGGTAAAGTTTTCAAGCTTTCCGGTTGCTACGATGGTACATCCTGCAAATGGGTTATTTTTAGTTTCTGTCATGATAGTTTCCTCTCTTTCTTTAAAGTGCATTTCTTTTTGTAAGTTTCTCCATAAGGTAAGATTTTCACGGTCATGGAACCATTCGATAATATTGCTGCTCATAGTTTCACCAAAGTCTTCCAGGCAGGTAAAGTCAAATCGGCTCATAGCTGCAAGCTCCAGTTCCAAAAGATTTCCGTGAAAGTATTGTTCCAGTTTCCGGCTGGCAGTTCTGCCGATCATGGGAATATCCATGGCAACCAGATAACGGACAAAGGTGGTATTGCGGCTTTCGTTAATGGAGTTCCAGAGCCGTTCATAGGATTTTTTACCGAATCCGTCCATATCAGCAATTTGATCTGAAAAGCGATCCAGGTGATAAATATCCTGAAAGCATTTCAGAAAGCCCAGGTCAATAAACTGTTTTAAGGTGGCTTCAGAAATACCGATGATATTCATAGCTTTCTTTTCACAGAAGTGAACAAAGCGCTGAAGAATCTGCTGGCTGCAGTTTGGGTTATCGCAGTGTAGTGTCTGTACAATCCGTTCCGAACCGGAACTTCTGGAATAGATACGGGTAGGACTGCCGCAGCAGGGGCATGTTCTGGGTGTCATATCCTGATAGTGGCCGCGATCTAAGTTTTCTTCGATATGGGGAATAATCATATTTCGTTTGGATACCAGAATCCGACATCCGGGATAGAGTTCCAGATCTTGAATAAATGTCAGATTATGCAGACTTGCTCTGGATACAGTAGATCCGTCAATTTCAATCGGATCAAACAGTGCCACGGGAGCAATCTCTCCGGTTCGTCCAGTCTGCCATTCAATCGAACGAAAAATGGTTTTAAATGTATCATCTTCAAATTTAAAAGCTTTTCCGTCTTTATAGAAACGTCCGGTACGCCCGCAGGCGACAGAGTAAGGCAGGTCATCATATCGGAGAACCAGGCCGTCAATGGGAATATCCAGTTCAGAAGCCAGATCACGGAGCGTTGCCATGGCTTCATTCAGTGTTTCAAGGGATGCTTCTGATGAAAGTACCAGAAAAGGACAGATGTCGAATCCCAGAGGATGTAATGCTGTAAGGCGTGCTTCGCGGCTTTTTGAAAGCTCCGAAGATTCGTCCAGTCCTTCCAGAACATGAAATGCATAGAAGGAAACAGAACGTTCTTTGCAGATATTGGCATCCAGACAGCGAGCAGAGCCGGCGGCCAGATTTCTGGCGTTTCGGTAAGGGTTTCCATTGCTGTCCAATAGGGTATTTTGCAGCCGTTCGAAGTCATGAATGTGGATAAATGCTTCTCCACTTATAACAAGACGTTTCTGGTAAGGAATAGATAAAGGAATATTCCGGAAAGCCGAAGCATTGTGGGTAACGATTTCTCCTTCATCGCCATCGCCTCTTGTAGAAGCCTCAATGAGCCGGCCATTTTCATATGTGAGCTTGATGGTAAGTCCATCCAGCTTCAGCATAAGAAGGGATTTCTGCTTTTTCATAAAATCATGGATTTCTGTTATCTGTTTTGTTTTGTCAAGAGAGAGCAGTGGTATCGGATGGTGTACTTTGTCTAACTGACTGACAGCTTGATATCCGACGGTCTGTGTCGGAGAATTACTCAGGATAATTCCGGTTCGTTTTTCTAATGCATCTAATTCATCGAAAAGACAATCATAGACTGCATCGGATACACTGGGAGCATTCATGTTGTAGTATTCGTGCCGGTACTGGTTGAGCTGTTTCACCAGATGATGAATGCGTATTGCCTCCTGGGAGAGATGTTCATTTTGATTTTGTTTCATATGCGCCTCCATTATTTTTTTATTGTCATTGAATGTGTTTGAAAGATAATTCTTCCTCCTTTCCCGCCGCATAAAAAAGCGGGAACAGAAGAATTCATAGTAGAATCATTCTTTCCCGCAACGTGCAGTCTGGCTGCAAATAAAAAAGTCAGAAGACATGAGAAAAAAATCTCAATGCATTCTGACTTCGTACTAACTTAAACAGCGTGTGTTCCTTCTCAAATTCTGAAAACACAAAATCAATAACAAGATTATAATACCACAAGATATAGAAAAGGTCAATAAAAATACAATATATGGATTATTTGAAAAAGATAAATACAATATATAGACTTAGATTTTTGCCCACCTGGTTCCGTCATAATACTGATTGGTTACCAGGTTTAAGTAATATGGCGGCGGATAAGGCTCCTTCAGGCATTCCGGAGCAATGTAAAGTCCGATATGCTTCATGTAAAACTCATCCAGGGCCTTTAGCGCCAGTTCCCGAAGCTGTTCAGCCAAGCTTTTTAATTCCTCAAAATCCTGCTGCCGATAGACTGCTTTGGAGCACTCCTTTAATAGGCCAGAGTCTTTAACTGTTGTTTCAATGATCTGAACTACATCCGGCATGTATTTTGGCATAACGGCAATATCCTTGAGGACGATGGACTTGATAAAGTCACTTGTCAAAAGACGGAGATCCTCGCAGAGTGCGGTATAGCCTTTCTTATATTTGGTTTTCAGTACATCAAGAGGGACATTGTCACGATTCTTTTTCAGAGTAGCCATCTGATCCTTCAGCTGTTTTTCTGTTTCCAAACAGGATTTTACTGCTTTTTCTATCATGGACATCTCCTTTTCAGCAGAGCTATTTTTTGATTGCCGTACCTCTAGGCACAAAGAACACGATTCTCTGCAGATACTTTGAGATAACTGATTGTATAGATGGAATTTAAGGTCTCAAAGGTAATAAATTCATCACTGGCTTTTAAAATCTGAAGAACAGTGGAAGTTCGGATCCGATTTCCGTTATAAATGTATTCTGCAGGCTGTCCTTTGCTGACGGGAGAACTTAAATAACCGGTCACATAAAAATGTCCTTTTGATGGAATAAGGGGTCTTCGATCAAGCTGTCTGCTTTTATTTATTCTAAACATAGTCGTTCCTCCAATCGTTTCTTTCTTGATAATATTATTGCTTGAGATTAGTCCTTCGTGAGTTCTGTTAAAATCTGGGCAGCAATCCGGGCAATGGATTTTTGCTCTGGTAAGAGATCTATGTCATTTTTGCGGATCAGTACCACGGCACCTATGGGCTTTGCCGGTGTCCCAATGAGATACAAGGCGTTTACCGGACAGATATGGGCTGTTTCCAGATAAATAGGCTTTTCCGGATCGTATTCATATTGCTGCTGTGACTGTATCCGGCTGCGGATTTCGTCAGAAAGGCTGCAGTCCCGATACAGACTGACATTCCGGTAAGAGAGAATGGCAGTGGAACTGCAGATCGCTGTTCCGGTTTTTAATTCCTTTGCCATTACCCTTAAAAACAGATCCGATTGAATGCTCAGAGCCGGAAGCGGTGAATAGGGGGTAAGCATGATACTCCGGTCCATTACATTGATTTCCAGAGGCTCCCCATCCTGTATGTGCAGGTTTTTCCGTATTTCTTTTGGGATAACAATACGCCCGAGATCATCAATTCTTCTTATCATTCCTGAATTCATTATTTCTCCATTCCCGCCTGAAGCAGGCGATTTTATAAGAAAAGGGAACACCGATGTCGGCATTCCCTTGTGTTTATTATGCGGCAGAGGTGTTATGTCTCTGTGCATCTTCCTGGTTCTTTTTAATTATATTTTTGGCTTGTATGATGAGAGATGGACCGATGGCTTTTTCCCAGGCATCGATATAGGAAACGGTCTTGCATAAAAGTCGAAACATCTCCAGATCATTTAAGTTGGCAGATGCTTTCCCATTTCCGGAAAAGGAATTAGACTTCATATAAGTGCCGCCTTTTGAGTTTTTAACCGCGATGCCTTTTCCATTTTCTATCTCAATATACCAGGGGTTATTACGCTGGTTTCCCCGGCTGTCTTTTTCCGCCCGGATAATCCGCAGCTTTGTCACCTGTGAATGGCCAGTATTGTCCGGATCCCCGAATATTTTTTCCTGTTTAAAATCAACAGCAGGGAATCCTGCATTCAGACGGCTGAAGAGGAAGCGTATCTCTTCCGGGGAGACATTGGCTGTTACAGTAACAGCCTGGTCTTTGGTTCCTTTTGAATAGTCCTTCATCAGGATCCCGATAAGGGAAGTACGCTTGGTTCCATTGCCAGTCTGTTCACCGGTTGCATGGATATGAGCATAGTTGGCAACAGAAGCAACCTTCAGCTTGTCCCGTAATTCTACCAGCACTTTGTCATTTTTGTAGACAACAATTTGATCGGATATATGTCCACTCATAGATTCTCCTTTCTGACACCGCATAAAAAGCTAAGGCTCAGGCAGTGTGTTTTTGCTTAATGTATTGGATAATCAGGTTTCCCAGATGAACCGGAAGCCGGTTTAGGTCTGATATATCTAAAAAACCATCTCCATAAATGCGTTTAATATTAGGCTTGTCATCTCCGATTGCGGCGGCAAAAAGCTGAATCCCTTTCCGGGAATATTCCTGCTTGATTCCGCGCAGATCTGCTTCTGCGGCAGTACCGTAATAACCGTCACCGGCCGGCTGCCCGTCAGAAATCAAAAACAGCAGCTTCAGATCTTCGGCCCGCGTCATCAGACGTTCCGCAGCAAAACGCAAGGCAGCGCCGTCTCTGTTTCCGCAGCGGGAAGACATATCCATGAGTCGGTATGCATCCTTTCCGTCCTGGGAATCGTATTCTGCGTAGGAATAAATCTCTACGTCATAATCTTCCGTATGCCCATAGATGGCAATCGGAATCCCCAGTGCCACACAGAAATCGTGGATAATCAGGGCTGCAGACCGGGCCTTGGTGATTCGGTCACGACTGGACATGGAGCCGCTTTCATCAATCAGAAGGCAGACAGCAATGTCACCCTGTTCATGGGGAAGGCGGATTTTGTAGAAAAGTTTTCCGTCATTTCTGACTGCATTTCGGGCATTGATCCGCCGCCCAAAGGGGAGACCGTCTAACTTGCCGCCGGTTTTGGAATCGATCAGTATCTGGGAAACCTGCTTCTGCAGTCGTTTGGAAATAGGATGGAGGGCAGGAAATACTTTCTGATAGCTGATTCGGTATTCTTCCGGTACATATCCCATGCGGTTGATATGGATATGTATTCCTTTATGGATGTTTCCGTAGGAAATACGGTTGGATTCATCCTGGAGCTCTTCGGATAATTCTTCTTCGTAGCGGATAGCTGCAGATTCCTCAGCCAACTGTGAGACAATACGCTGCATATCTTCTGCAGCCTGGGACACATAGCCGGAGCCGGAGAAGTTGCGGTCATAGGATGTACCGCCGCTGTCGCCCTCTGATATCTCATCTGTCTTCTCCAGAGCAATACGCCCGGTCTCGTAATCAAGAGCAGATTGAAGGCGTTCTCTTTCTTCATCTTCTGAAGATGGAGTGTGATTATATGGCGTTTTGGATGGAACCGGCTTGCTGGTTCCAGAAAGTGTTTTGGGCGGCGTAGCCAGTTGTTCTTCTGCAGCTTGAGCCGCATGATGCGTTTTGTTTTTCAGGTCTTCCCGAACCTGTTCAATGAGAGACGGCATATAAGGCCATAGAAGAACCAGCATCTGATTGGCTGCCTGATAGCGGGCTTTGGCATCTTCGTCATAGGCTGCATCATCCAGAAATGGGATGCATTCGTATAATGTATCCAGATACTTCCCCTTGTAGCCGTCGGCATTGTTTAAGTCACCGCTTTTTGCATACTGAATCAGAAGATTTATAATGATGAATACTTCATGATGCCCTTCTGCAATTTCATCTGTGACAGAGGGAATATCTTCTGAAAATCTTAAATTGTTCAGCAGAATACCTGTTTTAAAGGAACCGGGGAAGGCGTCCATCATGCGGGCCTCTATGTAGAGATCCTCCATCGTATTTACCAGACTGTGGGTAACCAGACGGATAGCCTGAATCACCGCTTCATCTTTTTCTTCAAAATAGTTTTTTATCTGTTGAAGGCTGAGGGACTGAAGCATAGTCAGATTCCCAGGTTCTGCCGGATAAAAGCTTCCGGCCTCCAGTGCCTGCATATGGATCTGAAGCATGGTAAAGTCCGTAAACAGGATATGTCCTGCCTCATGTCCGGCCAGTCCGATGATGCTGTCTGCCTGAAGACTCCTGGTGGGAAAACTTCTGGTAAGGAAATTCGCGGCATTGATATGGATCAGCCGGTTATCGGTATGTGCAACATCTGAATTGGAAAAAGGATCCCAGTGCATTTTTACCTTGCTTCTTCTGCGGTATCGTTTGGTTGCAGTCTCGACAATGTCTGTCATATAGGCAGAGAACTGCTGAGAGGAAAATAATTGTTCGTCTGTAATTTTTGACTGTTCTTCCCGGATCAGCTTCCGGATTGTGCGGTGCGATGTTCTCATGTGCAGATTTCCTTTCTTGTTGTTCTGAGCGGTTTTGCAAGAAGCGCCTCCATAGGGATTTTAAAGTAGCGAGAGATGAGAAAGGCAAGATGAACGGGCGGTAAAAGCAAGCCGCATTCATATTTTGCAATCAGTCCCCGATCCACATGGAGTTGGTTTGCCAGCTGTTGCTGAGAGATGGGCGGTGTGCGCCCATTTCTCAGCAACCTCAGATTATTAGAAAAATAACGGGTCATTTCCTGTTCTGTAATATCATTCATGTATTGGTTCACCTCCTTTTTATGCGGCAAATTTTCCTTCCAGACAGGTAGAGAAGATTTCTGCCCGGTTTTCAGGATCACTGGATGCAGAGGAGAGTACTGTATAGCTGGCTGACTCCAAAACATTTCCACTGACCATATAGGACTGGACCCAGGAAATCAGTTCCCGGACACCGCAGCTTCCATCGCTAATCATGGTTTCACGGCAATGTTCGGAAATCTCTGTCACCGCTTTTGCCATTTCTGCAACTACACTGGTATCGGTGCATCCAGTAATCTTAGTCACTCTGTTTACCAGGGTATCCATATCTGGTTCATCCAGGTCGATTACCAGGTTCATTCTTGAAATAATGGACTGATTTAAGTCACGGCATCCGGCATAATTGATGTTGGTAGTGACAATGACTACCGTATCAGGATGGCGTCTGACAACTTCTCCGGTGGGAAGAACCACGCTGGCGCAGCGGTCCAGCAATCCGTTTAAACCGACCAGGACACCGGGATTTGCGATAACTGTTGGCTCCTGAATTTCGATCACATAGCCTTTACGGATTGCCTCGATTAAGGGCGTCTCCACATAGCGGAAATGCTGTCCATTTTGGTTGCTGTCGGTTTCTTTCTGCTTTGCTCGCAGTGTGATGGTTTCTACCAGTTTGTCATAGACTTCGCCATCGGTGATACCTTCCTGATACTGCCCTGTCAGCTTATAGAAAGCACTGGGAGGATCCATCTGAATGTCCATCAGGGATGGATACTCTTCAGGAAGACTGCAGGCGGAACTATTCGTATCCGGCAGCATTTGTCCCAGCAGGTCAAAAATCTCTGTATTGGCAGAGCAGGTATAAAACAGGTAAGGAAGTCCCAGTCCGGCAGCGATTGCTTTTGCAGCCTCTGTTTTTCCGGTTCCGGCAGGTCCGCGCAGCAGAAAGTTACGCATAGGCTGGGTTCCAGCAGTGGTTAATTGTATGTGTTTACAGATGCTGTCTACCTCCGGAGGAATGATGTACCAGTCTTCCAGTTTGGGGATCTGCATTTGTTCTTTTGGGGAAAAGGTTCGGCTGGAAAATGAATATTTGCCGGAAAAATGGTCTTTGTCAATGTGAATGGATGCAGCTACGGATGAGCCGGGCTTGAAAATGCGGAAGGTGCCGAACAGAACACTGGTAGGGGAGTAAGTTCCCTTTGTCAGGTTCAGAGGTGTAATCTGCTGGATATTGCCTGTTGGAGGCACAACGATTTTTATTCCGTCATTTCCCAGATTATCAGCATTTTCAATTCTCCGGTATAAGTTGTCGCAGAGAATGTAAGCAGCTTCATCCGCTGTTTCCATATCTGGATATCCTGCCTGTTTGCAGGAGGCCAGCTTGTCATATTGTTCTTTGAATTCAAGATCCTTCAGTGCAAGGGGAAGCAACGCAAAGAACAGTGCAGTTCCTGTATTACCGCTGTCTTTGATGCTGTACACCTTTGTATTTGCAGAAGGATCAGCAATGTCAAAGCGCCCTGCTACAAATTTTCGATTGGTCTTATTAAAGATGACTGCGTGAATTTCTCCGGTACGGCTCTGATATTCAGCAACCAGTTTTTCTCCCTGTGTACCATAAGCACATTCAGATGTACTGCCGGGTGTGACTGCAGTATCCATGTCCATATAGGCAAGGATTGCACTGAGTGCTGCAGAATGCAGAGTTGCTTTCTTGGTAGAACCGATACAGTATTTGCTATAGGAAGCAGTGCTGACAGCGTCCTCTTTGTCGAAGGGTTCCGGAAGTGTGCGTTTCCAGCTCCAGTTTTGGAATAACGGTGTTTTTGCCATTTGTGTTTCATCCTTTCATTGATAATTTAAACCCAGGAAATGATGATGCGGTCTTTTTCGACCTTTCCATGCAGTTCCTGTTCTTCTAAAAGGTTTAGGAATTCATTCCAGTAGTTCTTGGGAGGAAATTGATCCAGAGTGCCTTTTAACGCTTCTTTTTTGTTTCGGGTGATGATGATATCTCCGTTTTCCTTGATAGAAAGGCGGCTGTGTCCGTTGGCATTCAGGTCTGTAATAACGGATTCCAGCATCTGTCTGCCAATCAGTTCATACCAGGATATTACATCAACAACTGCAGGTTCTTTTGTATCTTCTTCCGAGGGTGTTTTCTTTCCTGAATCAGCAGATGAAGCAAATTCTCCCACTGAAAGAGGTGTGATCCGGATTCTTGCATAGCGGTCAAAGCGTATATCGGCATGAGTGAAGGCCGCCATATCATCGACCTGTATCCGGAAGGTTTTTCCGTCCAGAATTGCAGTCAGATCAGGAGAGTCTGCCCAGCGCCAGGTAGCATCCGGGTATGCAGATTTGATTTTTTCTGTAATCCGCAGACTGATATGCTGAAGCATCCGTTTCTGTTCTGCTTCAGAGAAAGCAGGCTCTGGCTCCGGAACCGGCGAAAAGGATATTGCTTCATCCGGCATGGGAGCAGACAGAACTAAGGGGGTAATATTCCTTCGGTATTGTCTGTCAGCGTACCAGTTTTCTATCAGCTTTCTGACCGTTGGCTTCAAAAACCTTACAATGACCATAAACATCCAGATCAGGATTGTGGCCAGCATAAGTTTTTGAGCCAGAGACCGGTTAAATAGTACAGCCAGCAGAAGCAGAGTGACGATTAAGATTTTGAAGCCTTTTGTAAAGAGAGAGGATTTCATGGAATACTCCTTTCGGTTGTTTAGGGGATTGTGAGTTCATTCAGAACATAAAAAGAGGAACTGCATCAGCGGGATATGCTTTTTGCAATTCCTCTTGTGACCGTTTTTTTAATTAAACGGCAGGCCATTCTCACCACAGTCTTCGGTAGGGATAAACTGGTTGTCTCTTGCATTATTTTCTTCGGGAAGGCTATCTTCCTTCGGGCGGTTAGTAGGAGCATAGTTCCAGGACAACAATGTGACTCGGGCACTCCAGCCGGCAGAGCCATCGCGTTTCTTGAACTCTTCCAGATCCAGGTCTCCGACAATCTGGATCAGACTGCCTTTCTTTACCTTGGCATCAATGATGCGCTGGGCTTCTTCTCCAAAGAGCAGGCATTTGTAGTAGTTAGGGCGGTTGTTTTCACCATAGCCTTTGTTGACAGCCAGGCTGAACTGAACAAATTTGGTGTTTCGTCCGTTCTGGCTGGTCTTCAGCTCCAGATCTGCAGTGACGCGGCCTGTGGTAATGATTGTTACGGGGGTGTTCATAATTCTTGTCTCCTTTCTGATATCAGCGTGTGTGCCGTGATTGTGATATGCCAGAGGCATATTTGGAAATAAAAAAAGTGCCAAAAAAATGCCATCTATAGAGATGGTATCTTTTGACACTTCATTCCAACTTAAACAACGTGTGGTGGCAGTCAGCCAGTCACAAAAATCAATTACAAGATTATGTTACCACAAGATATAGCGGTTGTCAATTTTAAAAGTCTATATTAAGTAGACGAGAAGTGAGAAATATGCTAATATTAAACAAGTACGGATGAAGTGCGATAAACTTGAAAAGTGAGGTACAAGAGTGGGTAGAGTAGAAATTTTTTTGTCGTATTGTTGGGCAGATGAGGAGATTGCTTCTGATATAGAGATGCATTTGGCAAAGGATCCTGAGATAAATCTGCATCGTGATAAATTAGATATTAGGAAATGGGGAAGTATCAAACAGTATATGCAGTCAATTCCCAAAATGGATTATATGATATTGTTGATTTCAGATGCTTATTTAAAATCCGCAAACTGTATGTATGAGGTTCTTGAAGTAATGAGGGATAGGCAGTATCAGGATAAAATATTTCCTGCAGTTGTGCATACAGGTATTTACAAGCCAGCAATACGCGCGAGTTATGTAAAGCATTGGCAGGCAGAATATGAAGAACTGAAACATGATTTAGAGGGAATCGGAATACAGAATATTGGAAGACTTGGCGAAGATTTGAAAAGAAGACAGGATATTTCTGCTAATATAGCGGATTTTCTCGATCTGGTTTCGGATATGAATAATCCTTCCATAAGTGATGTTTGTACAGCGATAGAAGAGCATTTAGCGGATAAGAATATTATCCGGAAATCTCAAAGGCAAAGCGGAGCAGAACATGTTTCTGAGAGAATATTTGAATCCATGGGAATTTTTGCGGGAGCAGATAATGCTGAACCGACAGATTTGGAAATTAATCAGTTTATGTCAAAAGCTTTTCATGAGATTAATGAAATAATGGTTGATTTGTGTAAACAATTAGAAGAAAAATATGGATGTTTTCAAATTATGGCAGAGATGATAGATTCTAGAAATTATTACTACCAGTTTTATAAAAATGGAAGAACAATTAAGTCATTAAAGATTTTCTTGGATAATAGTTTTGGGGCATGGAATATAGGATTTTCAAATGATTCGTTTTCTATGGTAGGAGGAAATCACTCATGGAATGGCATGTATAGTGCTAAATGTATAAACGGAAATCTATGCTTGTCATCCATGATGTCCTTGGGTGGAAGGCAAAATGGAATGACAACAGAAGATGTTGTAAAAGATATTTGGAAGAATCATATAACTCCATACTTGGAAAGATAAAATAGCAAGTGCCAGACTTAGAGATTTCTATTATCTGGCACTTATTATTTCTGAAAAGAATTAGAAAGTCTCAAATATTACCTGCCGCTTCAAATACACCCCGGCTAGCACCGCCGCCATCCGATGCTGATCCGGTGCCTCCCCATATTCCAGAATTTCAGAGGCAGCAATTCGCTTGGGTCCGCAGCGCCCGATCAGCAGCTTTTCCTCCACAGTGAGCTTCTCCTTACGGAAAATGCGGACTGCAGTGCGGAGGGGATAGTGCTGAAGACATACCATGTCTGCTAGAGCAGCCAGCTTCTCCAGAAGTCTGTCGGCGCAGGAGTGAACATAAAGCGGTGCAAGAAGCTGGTGCAGGGCGCTGATACCGGAGTATCCTGTTCCGGACACTACCAGCCCGCGAAATATTAGGCGCTTGAGGTAATATTCAAAGTCAAGATCGCTTAGGATATGCATTTCCTGTTCTCTTTCATAGAATAAAGCCCGTGTTTCATCGAAAGTCAGGATATTCCAGGATAGAGAAGACCATAACAGCATTTCATACGGAGTTAATGTCCGTTCTTTTTCCCCAACCATTACCAGAGGATATTCTTTTCCGGCAGAATTTTTTCTTATCTGCAGCTTTCCAACAGCGGTATATAAGGTCAGCATTTTGATTCAACTCCCTTCCGGTTTTACTGGGCAAAAGCCAGAACCCTTGGATCTTTCTGCAGACGGCTTCTGGCCCGCGAAATCCATGCGGAAATGTGATTTGGTTTTACATGATACATGGCGGCAATATCTTTACTGGAGTATCCACTGGCCTGTAAAAGAAGAGCATTGACTCCCTTGGCAGCAATCCCGCTGTATTCCTCCTGAATTATCTGAAGAAGAGGAAACAGCTCTGCGGGAGATTCAGAGGGTGCCTGCAGCTGATCAACATAGGCCGTCTCTGAGTCATCTGCCAGCGGAGCATCCAGATAGAGGAGCTGGGAATGAACATGGTTTACATGGCGGCAATAGTCATAAAGCCGGTTACGGATTACGACGGAGGCATAAGTGGAAAAGCTGGCTTCCCGTTCCGGATCGTAAGTAGCAGCTGCATGGCAGAGAGCGAGGCAGCCGGTCTGATAAAGATCGGCATATTCCATATCAGCAATATCTATGCGTTGTGTGATATAAAGAGAGATAACCGTATCCACCAGATGCAGATATTCTTCCGGATGAACGGTGTTTGATACAGTAGATGTCATACTCATCCTGTCTCCTTTCCGCCCTAACAGGCAATTTTATTATTTTCCAGAACCCGCTTACTTGCAGAGATAACCTGATCGCACATATAATCAGAGAACTGACCGATATGTGCCTGATCACTGGTGAGTCCGAAGATATCCTGAAGCCAGAAATATGCATTTTTCCGATTCAGGATTCCGTGCTTCCAGATAGAATCAAAATAACGGTGGGCCACAATGCGTTTCCGACGAAGCTCTTTATTAGCGAGGCTCCCTTTTGGAAGTAATGTTCCTCTGTGGACACCCACATAAGCATCACAGGCAGGGTAATCACTGCAGGCATAGAGATATTCTTCAAGGGTGTGCGTTTTGTAAATGTCGGATGCCTTTCGAAGTATGGCAGGTTTTCCGCAATAGGGGCAGAAGATTGTTTGAGATTTACGTTTCATTTGGCGGGCCTCCTTTCCTTAAATGGTTTTACGCATATTTGTGTATTGCCTGGTTTTATTGTAGAAGAACGGGATTTTCTTTTGTAGTAGGCTGGAAGTGAAAGCCGTTCCTATTAAGAACAAATTGCCATAATATGGCAGTCATGAATTAGTAAGATGGAGAATCTGATGAAAAGGACAGATTTCATCCGTATTTGTCAGGAGAATCAGCCATTGGTGATAAAGGTGCAGAAAGGCGGTGCTGGATAGGATTCCGGCACAGTCGGAAGGATCGATATGTCCGATCACATCCATGGCATCTGCAAGGGGGAACAGAATCGGAACACAGTCATGTCCCGGAATGAACAGAAAATCCCCACAGTGTTCTTCTCTGTGATAGCGGCAGGCGCTGCAGCGGATATAGAGGGCATTTCGGTAGTTTCCTTCTGCAGATTCCAGAAAGCGTACCAGAGTTTCGTATGGAATACTGATTTCGTGATGAGATTTCAAATAGCTATCTTCCTTTCATAAAATGTGGAAAAGAGAAAGCCCGAACTGTCATCTTTGTGGATAACGGTTCGGGCAAATGATTTAGCTGAACAAGCCTTCAATTTCCTGAGTGATACGAGGGATAACCGTATCGTTGAAAATGGTAGTAAGAGCAGCCAGAAGCAGTGCCCCGAGAACAACAGCGATAATGATCTTTACACCGTCAGAAATATAGAAATCGCCTCTCTGATTGCGCAGATACTGTCCGGCTTTGGTGCAGAAATTGCGGGCCGGTGATGTAAAACGATAAATTGCTTTTTTCATGATGATCTTCTCCTTTTTAAAATTGTGATGGTGGTGATACCGCTGAGCAACAGAACAGTTGGTATCCAAAAGAAATTTTTCATAGGCATCTCCTTTCTCTGCCCTATTTTTGAAAAACGGCAGGGGTAACTGCAGCATTTACTATGGCATCCCCCCTTTCTGAATCGGATGGCTGCAGCATCTATGTCAGAAAAATGCGTCCAGAGAGCTGATAACCTCCACGGTCAGAACAACAACATAGATCAGAAGGATACAAAACAGCATCATCATAGAATACTTCTGCATCTGTTTTGGACGCTTGGCAGCCTCTTTCTTCAGATTGCTTTGTTCCATCTGGCGCATATCGAAGGCAAGCATTCGGAAATACATCTGCTGGTCATCGCCTCTGAGGGTTCCGATTAAGCCCCGGACAATATCAGACAGCATGGTGCTGCCGATCCGGTTTTGAAACCGTAGAAGAGCATTTTCGTAGTTGCCGGTTTTCATATCGGCAATGGTGGTATCCAGCTCTTTGCCAAGTTCCGGCCCAGCAATCCTACGGTAAGAAACCAGGAGCTTCAGTACATCGCGGTCATTTGCCAGGCTTTGCTGGATGCTGACGGCCAGACGCGGAAGCTCCTGTTCAATGAGAACCTTTCGTTTTTTTACATAATCAAAGGCTCCATAGTAGGTGGAGAACCACATCAGTATGGAGAGTCCAAGAACCAGAAATCCCAGTAAGGGCATGATGAGAAATAGCGGCAGGGACAGAAATGCCACTGCCAGGGCACTTAAAAATGCTTTGGCGGTATAAGCTTCCGGTGTCAGAGAGAGCTCTGCAATTTCCAGTGTGGTCTGCAGCTTCCCGCGTTTTACCGGATCCAGGCGGATAACGGGAGCCAGAAGTCTGGCAATCCTGGTAAGGTAGACATCGAACAGTTTTTCACTGCCGGATCCGGTCTGCTTTCTGGTGGTCATCATGGCTTTGGAGGTGCGTACTGTGGGAATGTCCGCAAAAGCGCAGGAAAGGTAGTAGCAGCTACAGCCAGTGAAGATGGCTGCCAGTAAAATCAAAAGTCCTGTCATAAGAGCCTCCTATCCTTTGTATTCGATGGGTTTGCTAAGCTGCATAATCCGGGTAAAAGAAAACAGGATGACAGCAGCACAGATTGCCAGTGTGATTTTGCCCGGAAGGGTGAAAATCAGAGTTTCAAACCAGTTCTGATTGAGGACATACAAAAGCGGGATATTGCAGAGAACCAAAAACATCATGGCAAATGCTTCACGCTTTGGTTCATTGATGATTGCTTCCAGTTCTGTCTGAACAATCCGCATATCGCTGAATTTCTGAACCGTAAAGGTAAGCGTATTCATCATGTTGCGGTCAGACTGACACTGAATCAGAGTATTGCACCATTCATGGAAAATCCGGTTGGGAATCTTCATTTTCAGTGAGTTGATTGCAGAAATCATATTGGCATTCAGCATTTCTGCTTCTGTAATAAAAGCCTCAAAGTTTCCCTTTACAGGTGGATTTAAGTAGGGGATATTCTCTTTTACGGCTTTCATCAGGTCTCCGCTTCGCAGATAGGAAGTTGTTACCACGGAGATGGCAGTTTCCAGTTCTTCGTTCAAATGCTTCTTATAAACAGATGCAGTAGCACGCAGATACCAGACCGGAGCCAGTGCAAAGCCGGCACCCAGAATCGGAATCAGGAACGGGTTGTTTAGCAGGAGCGATACCACAGCTCCCAGAGAAAACAAAAGGACAGATATTCGTTTAACCATAGTGAATCGGTTTTCACGGCCGGTTGATTTCAGAAGCTGTTCAATCTCCACACTTTCCCGGTTGAAAAAGCCTTTGGCCGGTTTACCAAGCAGTACATCGATGTCATCGTTCAGGGTACTCTTTTTTCCAACGGCAAGAAGGTTCAACAGATCTGTGAAGCGGATATCGAAAAGTGTAAAAAAACCGCTTAGGAGCAGCACAAAAATGATGATCTGTATCCATTGCATCAGGGTTCCCTCCTTTCATCCATAAGTTTTTTGAGTTCCAGCTGGGAGATGCCGTTATCCAGCAGCCGTTTCTTCAGGTTATCTGTAAAAGGATTTAGTTTCTTATGTTCCCCGAACACCTGTGTTTTTCCGGCTATTGTACGGTTATCTTCCACATTGTACTGATAAAGAGTACGGTACTGAAGTTTTCCGTCTGTATAGTCCTCTCCTTCAATGATCTGCATGATTTTTCGGGAACCGTCTTCCAGCTGTTTTGTAAAGATTACGACGGGATATGCCTCTACCATGATCTGCATCAGGATATCGTCAGCCATATTGTATTTCCGTTTTGCCAGTGTCATCATACGGCGGTAGGTTGCCTCCGCAGAATTGGAATGAATGGTAGTTACAACGGTATGACCGGTTCTGGAGCTTTCTGCTACGGATAAGGCTTCTTTGGCAGAGCGCATTTCTCCGACACCGATTACATCGGGATGTTTTCGGAGAACACGTTCCAGAAGAATATCCTGGTCGATATCAAGCGCCGGATTCTCATGGGGTCTGGTCAGCAGGTGAACAACAGAATTCAGGATTTTACCATCCGCATCTCTTTTTACCAGGTCAAATTCACGGCTGCCCTCTTCAATGGTAATCAGGCGGCGGTTGTCTGGAACCATGGATAAAAGCCAGCTCATTACCGTGGTCTTTCCGGAGCCGGTGGAGCCTGCAATGCAGACCGAGACACCATAGCGGATACAGCAGACCAGAAAATCCAGCATTTCTTCTGTGGCAGAACCGGAGTCGATAAGCTTTTCTCTGGATATGGACTGCTGGTTTACAATACGGATGGAGGCGTTGATTCCAACATCGGCATCTACAATGGGAGTCTTGTCTACAGAGATTCGGATATTTTTGTCCAGATATCCAATAACGGAAGGCATCGTGTCATCAATCACCATGCCGCAGGTGCTTAAAAGCCTTCGGATGACATCAATGGCATGCTGTGGGGACTGAAATTTCTCCGGAATCTTCATGGAGCGTCCGCCGCTGGTGATGACCTCGATATCGTTGTAGGCATTGATATTTACTTCCTCCACACCTTTCCGGTAAATCCATTTTTTCAGGAAAGAGAAGCCTGCCATATCCTCGTAGAGGTTTTCGCATAATTCGGCGGAGGACATTCCTTCTACTCCATAGCTGCATTTTATCAGGTATTGGAGAATGAATTCTTTGAGAAGCTTTTTTGCCTGCTCCGGATCGGTTTCCCCAGAAAGGGTATCCGCATGGTTGGCAGTACAGTATTTCTGCACATCGTCCAGAATATCCTCATAAGTCATGCCCTCAGCAGCGGAGTGATTAAAGAATAATTCATTCAGGCTATTCATTCAGGATTTCCTCCTCCTGCGCGGCATCTGCTTCCTGTGACGCTTCCCCAATTTCCAGCCGCTGGCGAACCAGTTTCATGGAATTGATGTAGCGCTGGTTACAATATGCGAGAGCCCGGAACATCTCTCCGGATGTACCGCAGCGTTCAATTTCCTTGGCATAGGGAAGAATTCCGTCGAAGCCTCCGATTAAATGGCCCATCTCATCCAGTGCGTGGAATGGGCGGGCAAGTCCGGCAAAGGTCAGATGTTCATCATAACGGAACTTTGCATCTGTCAGAAGCGGTTTATGGGCCTTTAAGTAGTTAATGCCCCTCAGATCCGGTGTGAGGATTCGCACAACCACATCGGCAGATTCAATTGCAGTAGGAGTGAAGAAATTCACAACGCTGGAACTGCAGTCCAGAATTATATAGTCCACGAGTCGGGAAGCCTCTGAAATTAAAAGTTTGATTCGGTCATATTTCAGCTCAGGATAGGAGAAAGGTGTTTCTCCGGCGGCATATCCCATGACTCCGATAAAAGGATAATCCTTGAGCACAGCCACACGCTCCGCTATCAGGGCAGAGTTGATGTCCAGCGAGGAAAGGACGCCTCCGACAGAAGCGTCCTGCTCCAGAATTCGATCAGGCATCCAGACGGGAAGCATGGGAGTGGCAGGATCTGCATTGATAATGATTGCCTTTTGTTTGCCGGCGGTAAGAACTTTGGCCAAGATGCAGCAGAACATGGATTTTCCACAGCCTGGGTTTCCCCAGACAGTAATGATTTTTGCCATATAGTTATTCCTTTTTCGTCAGCTTCCGATGTGGTTTCCTGGCTTTCCTCTGGTAAGGCAGTTTCTTCTTCGGAAGGGCTTTCTTCCGACTCCATATAATCTTCCGCATTGGTTTCAAATAAAGATTCTTCCGGTACAAGATACAGTTCATTCAGAATGTCGGTTTGACGCTGAAGGAGTTCTGTTACCAGTGCTTCGTTTCCCCGGCTGATTAAGGCTACATGGAGGATTCCTTCATTTTCGTAACGGGTCAGCAGCATAGCCTGTTCAGGAGATGCCAGAACGGTTATGGTGGCTGTCTGAAGTTTTTCCTCATCTTCCTCTAAGGGCTGCGTGTAGTCAATATCAAGTCCTTGGGAATCTGTGACGGACAGAACTTTTACATAGCGAAGTTCCGGAATGTCTTCCACGGGATTCAGCTGCTCATGCTCGTCATTATAGTGGTAAAAGCGGATAATATCTCCAGACTGAAGTTTATCCGATAAAGCAGTCGCCAGCGTCTGTGTGGTAACAGATATGGCAACCATACCATCAGGAATGGAATAGAGCGCAGGATCGGAAGACAGAGGAGAGGAACTGACCTTATTTGGCAGGATATAGTCTCCGGGCATGAGGGAAGCGGCGGCATAAGTACCTGTCACATCTTCCAGACGGATTGCAACAGAGGCAGGCAGATTATAGCTGCCGACTTCAATCAGCTCCAGGTCCTGGGCAGTAATCTGCTGTCCCCGTTCTAATGGATTTACAACACGCACAATTTCCAGAGTGCTGCTGGTCTTTTTGGTTACAACAGGAATGGCAACAAAGGCAATGACAGCAGCAAGCAGAATGCTGATGATGCCATAGATAAATCGGTTATTGATTCTCATGTTTCATACTCTCCTTTAGCGGTTTTGATCTAAAAATGCTCTTGCCTGTTCGATTAAGGCGGAACCCAGAAGGAAGGCAAGGAAAAGGGCCAGTAAAAGACCGGACGAGATAAAAAGCAGCATATGATTTTCTCCTATAAAAATACCCACAGCACAGAACCCAGAAAAAGAAATGGGACAAAGGGCAGGCGCAGGGGTGATGAACGGTTTCTGCCACTGATTAGAAGAACAAAAGCGAGTGCCGATATGGCGGCAATAAACAGGATCAGACAGACTCCACGGGTTCCAAAGAGCAGTCCCAGGAGAGCCGCCAGCTTAATGTCACCGCCGCCAATCCCGCCATGGGTAATCCAGGCTGCCGCCAATAAGATGAGTCCGCCGTTTAGAAAACCCATAACAGCCTGCAGGATCAGAAGACTGACAGGAAGCAGGCTGGTCGATGCGGTCAGCGGCAGGGACAAAAGACACCAGAAGAAAAAGATAGCCAGTGCCTGATTCCGGACCAGGTGGCGGCGGAAATCATACAGAGCAAACCAACCAATAAAAATCAGAGTGGCTGCATAATAGCCAGCTTCCAGGCTATTCACGTTTTGAATACCAGTCATCATATAAGCTCCCATCAATCTGTACGGAATCATTTAAGTTTAAAGACAGCATACCTGCAGGGGTCCATGCATCAATCACATAGGTATAGACCGTGTAGCTGGTATGATCCGGGAACCATATGGGACTGAAGTGAACCTGCCGGTTGTAGGTGGAAAATTCATTGGGCTGAAATCGGAAGGTAGCCGCCATTCCTCCGCTGCAGGTTAAGAGCCGCCAGTAATTCTGGTACTGGAATTCAGGAAAGTAGGATACTGCAGTCTGAGCAGGAGCATAGTGGCTTGCAGGGGCATTTATCGTAAGCCTTGCAGATGCTATTTCCTTAATTCCGTACCCGCTTTTCATGGTATCGCCCTGTGCAGTAGGAACAATATCATCCGGTGCAATATTCATGGTTCCGGAAAGGGAAGCGGAATAATTGTGAGTATCAAATTCCCACCAGCCATTGTCTACCCAATGTCCGCCCTCATCACCGTGATCGCACCAATCCCAGTCAGGAAACCAGTAGGCGTACCAGACACTCCATGCTGCCGATGTATTCTGCGGATTAGAGGGGATGGATGGAACGGAAAAACGAGGATTCGTATCCGTGGCAGTGGGATCAGGCGGAATATTTTCATTCAGATCCACAATATCTGCGATGAAGCTGGTTTTTGCAGTGGTAGCTCTGTGGAGGGATGCGCTGATCGTAATCCGGCAGGGTTCGGAGGGAGTATGCCATTTAACCCAGACAATCTGGGAACCGCCCTCTGGAATCACAATGTTGTTTACCGTATAGGATCTGCCGTTGATATGGAAGGTTACGTTGGCTGGATTATCAGGATTGATTTCACGGTTTGTATTTACTGTGATACTGGTGATGACATCGGTATTTACCCGGTAAGTGACGTCAGGAGCTTCCAGACCAATTTCGGGAAGACCTTCATAGCTTACAATTCCAATCCCCAGGGAAGACAGGATTTGGTCATCATTGACATAGGCAGTTGAACTGCCGGTCCAGGCTGGTATTCCCAAATCAGGAGTCTCCAGGAAAAGAGCCAGAGGAAGGTTTCGGTGGACCGTACTGGGAAGTTTGCTAGCCAGGGCTCCTCCGGAGAGCCGGTTATAGAGCGCTCCTTCCGTTGCGGTCATTGCATAAAAGGTACCGTTAAAGGTAAAATAACCGATTGGCTCCACAACCAGCTTATAGCTTCCGCTGATCAGACTGTCGTAGGATACACCGGTGGCATCGGCAACCATCTGCGCTGCATATTCGGAACAAAAATATTTTCTGGTATTTTCGATATTGGCAGGCTTGGAGTTGCTGGTCATAATATAGGGCATGGCAACAGCTGGAATCTGATATACATAAGAACCACCGGCAGGTTCAAGGGCAGCACCGGCCAGATACTGAAATTTATTCTTTTTGGCAAAGTGGACCAACGGTTTGTTAAAGGTTTTGTTGGAAAAGTCCACTGGGGAACTGACAGCAGAGCCGGAGGATGCATCCACCACAGTGATCCGGACTCCATCATATCCAGGTGTCCAGTAGTTGGTGGAAGTTCCCTGGCCCATGCCGGATCCGCCGCCATCCATATTTCCGCTTCCGTTTGACGCATAGGCTTTGGCGGGGAGGGCAAGAAGAAAAAGCAGAATCAGACAGACTGCCTTTTGCAGGAATCGTTTCATAGTGCTCCTTTCGTTTGAATATTTGTGTGGTGACAGGTTTTCGAGCAGCAAAAAAGGACCTGGTATTTTAGCCAAGTCCTTTCAGGATGTCAGTTCATCGTTCCTACCTGCTTATTGATATCTCCATCATTGTCAATAACCTGCCCCTGGGAAGTGGATGGAGCAATCCAGCCGAAAACAGGATCGTAAACCTGTCCGTCCTGTCCCTGGGAAACATTTTCGGAAGATTTCTGAGGGCTTTCTTCCGGGGTGGATTCAGGAACAGAAGTCTGGGCATTTGGCAGCATATCACATTTCGGAAGCCGCCCCTGCTTTTCTTCATCCGGAGGAGGTGCTGTTGGCTTTGTGTTCGCCTGCACCTGAGCCTTATCCTCTATGGGGGTCAGTTCGGTAATAACCTGTTCGGTATCTTCTGAGATTACTGTCTGAACAGGATCTTCTGCAGAGCTGTCTTCCGGGAGTGTCTTATCCGCAGATTCCTTTGACATGACATGGCCGGAATCTGTTTGAGAGTTCCTTTCTTCCCAGGAGTTACTGGAGACGGATTCTGTTACTTCAGGAGTAAAGGTATGTTCAGGGCTTTTTCCCAATAGGAATACACTGCCCAGGATAGCTGCACAGGCAATGCTTAGGAAGATTGCCAGTCCTTTTTTATGGTTCATTGAGAAGTCTCCTTTCTGAGGTTCTTTTTCCTTATATACGTTGCTATAAAAGAAAAGCCAACAAAATTTAATATTTTGTGTTATGCGATCCGGTCAGGGTAATGTGCCTGGAGAATGGAGGAAACGCTTCGCCAAACATTTGGAAGCGAAACTGGGCATCGCAGGAAAAGATATATTCAATTTTTCCGCTGTCATTTCCATGCTGACTGAAATCCAGCCGGATATTTGACAGCGTGTAGTTTTCATTTTCCAGGACGATTCGGTCTGTCAGTCCCTGGATAAAATCTGTCCGGAGTGCGTCTTGGTAGGCAGAGCTGAAGTATAGGTCTCCCATATAGGAATCCAGATTGGCTTCACGCTGAGAGTGGAAGGTATCCGCATAGATTCGGGCGCTGACATTGTTCAGCTCCATTTTTGCAGCGTTGCGGATATTGATGCATTCAATCCGAATGGTGGCAAATAAAAGCAGGAAAGCCATTACCATATTGATGGATAGAATGACGAAAATCGTAAAAAAGGACAGGTCTCCCCGTTCATCCCAGAACAATCGTTTTATCATAAGTGCCCTCCTACTTCCAGTAATGTTCACTGACACCGGCCCCGGTAGCCCGGATCGTGATATTGATTAAGCGGAAATTCCAGAAGCCGCCCAGACTGCAGCGTCCGGTAACGGTAACATAGAACGGGCTGCCAATTTGGATTTTGTCTGTGGAATCGGAGCACTCCACATGATAGTCCAGCTGGTCGGCACCTGATATTTCACCGGAAAGGAACGCAAAGAGTGCATCCGTTTCACCGTTGACGCTGCCTCCCAGCTGAATCTGTTTTACCAGCTGATCCGCAGCATGATCCATCTGCTGTTTGGCGCTGATAATCCGGAAAACATTGATAATAAAAGCAATCAGGATCACTGCCACCAGAATATATATAAAGACGCTGATGTAGGAAGCCTCTCCCTTTTCATTTTTTAACATTGCACACCTCCTTGAAATAGAAAAAAGCAGGGAAAGAGGGAACTTTCTCTGCTTTAAGTCTGTGTTATAACTTTTCACAGTACCAATCTTATCATGTAGGATTTACCGTGTAAATTGCAAAACAGTGCCAGTTATTCTGGCTTTTATGACAGAACTGTGCCATAATTCTGTTGTATTATCTAAGGGATGTTCGTACCAATGATAAAGATGCCGAATGATGGTATAGAAAACGGAGAAACTATCATCAGGAGCGCCTGCAGATCAGAAGGATGACAGAAAGCGGATCAGATTTTCCTGTTGTTCCGGCGTCAAACGGTCAAAATTGTGAAGCATTTCCTGCTGTACAGGGGAAAGAGAAACCGTGCGTTCTTCTTTGTCTGCAAAAAACTGGGAAAGTGTGATTCCGAAAGCGTTGCAGATTTTCTCCAGATTTGGGACAGTGGGCATAGATTTTGTGCGTGTCCAGGAAGAGATGGTGGACTGTCCGATTCCGGATTTCTCTGCAAGCTGATATTCCGACCAGTGACGTTCCATCCGAAGTTCTATGATTCTTTCATTGATATCGAACATGGTATGCCTCCTTCTCTACTATCGTTCTTCGCTTATTTTACTTTAATCAGTTGTTGTATTATAATGCCGCACATCGTATAATTTTAACAATTAACTGTAGTAATTGGCTCAGAAAAACGGAGGAAATGGGATGGAGTACAGGAGGATGTCGGAAGAAATGTCGAGTCAGGAGGTTCATCTATTGATGAAGGTTCTGATTCCGGAAGCTGAGGTAAAGAGTTATGACCGCTGCAGGGATACAAACTGTATTGATGTGACATATTGCCTCTATGGTCAGGAGCGAGTGATTACCTTCTATGAGGATGATATAGAGAATGCTCTGGATGATGTGGAGATGGAAGGTGAAAAATATTACCGGATTTACATGATTGCAAATGGATATAGCTGTCTGTGGAAGACAGAAAGCCAGATGGAGTTGGGAGCGTGGATTATGAAAGCTGGACGGGATATTGAAGAACGTCTAAAGAAGCAGGAAGAAAAGGATAAGGAGCTGCAGGCTCTGCAGAAAAGAGCAGATACGATTCTGGAAGAAGTGCTGGAAGATGCAGATGCTGAAGTGGTGAGGGACAAGCTGCTAGAGTTCCAGAAGGTGGAACTGCAGGTAAGAGGGAGAATGAAGCATACAGGATATGTTCTTGGGGCTTCGGATGCTGCAGAGATGATTCATAAGACAGAAGGAGCGATAGAGGTTTTGGATCTGGTGACGGAACTGGAAATCCTGGTAAGAGAATACAGGGATATTCAAAGTCTGCTGTCGGTTTTCGGAGATGGGATAAAGGAATCTCTGGGAGAGTATGATGTGACAAATGGAGTGTATGCGATTGCAAAGGCAATGGAGGCGCGGAACACAGCGTTTCAGGAGTTGTTTGTGAAGATTGTTGGGGAGTAATAGGAACTGGAATATTAACGGTAAGGCAGTCCGCATATGGGGCTGCCTTAATTTCGGATGATAGATTATTTAAAATATCCTTGATTCAAGAAATTTTTTAGACCTTTCATTGCGGTTTCATAAGGAAGATCTGTAAACAGAAGGTTTCTGGTAATATTTTCGTAATCAGCCTTATAAATATCCTTTTCAATGATTTCAGTCAAAATGTCATGAATACAGACATCTTCTTTTGCAGACGGACAGATGGCAAGCGGGCTGCGTAGCTGGCGTACCTCCTGAATCAAAGGAATCAGGGATTCATCCAGAGAGGTATGATCCAGAATCTGATAAATATCGTAGAGATGCCTGGAATGACGCTCTACCTTATCGGCAAGATAATAATCACAAATAGCAAAAACCTTATCAATCAGGGTTCTCTCGATAGCCTGTGTTGTGATAGAAAAGGGCATGAGATCAAATTCTTCAGCCAGATGCTCCTGGTCAGTTTCCTTTAAAAAACGATGGATATAATTATCTGCCATTCGAGTCACAGTGGGAAATGGCAAAAGGGCAATATAAGTCTCAATCATTAATTCTGGTTTCAATTCAGCTATAGGTGCATAGCGAGTGGGATAAGTGGCCCGGTAACAGTTGTAGCTTCTCCGGCTGCGTGTATCGTCCAGATTTATAATTGGAAACTGCAGGGCTTCCATGGCGGAGACAACGGCCTTTTTTAGCTGCCTTTTTCTGCTTTCACCAGGAACACCCTCAGAAGCAGCATAGGAGATATCAATGTCTTCCGAAAAGCGGTTTAAGACCTGATAGCACTTGGTTAAAGAGGTTCCTCCTTTAAAGACCATGCCCTTGATTCTGGAATTCAGTTCACGGAGGGCAAGTGTCACATAATAGTCTTTCTCAATAATACCAACAGGTATATGTAATTCGCTGGAGGCAGCAGTTACCAGTTCTGCAAATGCCTCCGGATCACGATGCAAATTCATAGATAATTCCCCATTCAATCAATTTTTTAGCAGTATTGCCTGTCAGAGCAGGAAGCGCAAGAGATAAAAGCTTCCTGGAGTAGTTCTGCTGTCTGGCATACTTTCTTAAAACACGTCCCGTCTCTTCATCTGTCAGTTCAGAATACTTTTCTGCCTGGGAAATGGCATTCAAAAACTGGAGTAACCCTGCGTTTTCATCAGTAATTGGGATGGTGGAGCATTTCAGGCGTAATTTCTGTGTTCCAACGGTAAGAATCCGTCCTTTGGTGGTTTCACGGTTCGAAACAATTTCCAAAACAGCAGGCATTTGAGATGTCAGACCCAGCTGGTTGGCGAATGCAGCACCAGAGAAGTATCCATATGTTTCATCGGAGTTTTTAATATATTTGCGCATAATAACTTTCATAGGATCCAGATAGCTTTTTTTCAGCAGGCGTGATGAATTGGGAAGGTAATAGACACCCGTATCAAAGTGAGCCAGCTCACCAGCTTTGACCATTCTGGTAAAAGACTGACGAAGAGAATTGTCATTCACGCCTTCCAAACGGATTTCATTGATGAAAATCGGTTCATTGCGTCCATAGGTTTTTTCCAGATATTCTTTCAGCATACATTCATCCACTCCTTTCACCTCCATAATACTATATTTATACTTAAAAGGTCAATAAATATGACAAGATTATTTTTGACCGATTTGTATGAATTTATACATGGAGGTGAGGGAGCGGATGACTATTAAATATTCTGCCGAATAATTCGAGAAATCAATCCAACGGCCACATTCCGATCTTCATCAATTCTGGTAACGACGAAGCTGACCTCATCCTTTTTGCCGGGAGTCCGGCTGTCATAGCAGCTGTGGGCGATGGCATTGACTCCAATGGAGAGGCGGACAAAGACGGTCCCTTTATGAATATCAGTGATGGTTCCGGCGTATTTGCCCTGGATTTTACACTTGCTCAGGTTTGCTTTGCTGGTATCGCCATTGACGCTCTTCACATCAGCGCGGACGGAGATGTGTTCCAGATCATCTGCAGTGATATCCAGGATACGGACCAGAATCTGATCTCCTACATGGAACATCTCGTTGGCGTTGCCAAGCCAGTCCCAGGAAAGGTCGCGAGCCAGAATAGAGGTTTCTACACCAAAGATTTCTACCCGGACTACCTTTTCGGCGACGGCGACCACGCGGGCCTGAACAACACGATCCACACAGACGCGGGAATTTCCATTTGCATCTGGCAGGTAGAAGATCTGCCGCTTTTTCAGCATGGCATCTTTACGGCTGGCTACCAGACTCCGGCTGTTATTATCAAGACCCTTGATAATAAAATCAATTTCACAGCCAAGCATATTTCCAAGAATCTTATTCTGCCGCTGTGACAGCTCACCGTAGTTATGGGATTCGTCTTCTGGCAGATGGATCATCATTTCAGTCAAAGGAATTGCCACACGGAATTTCTTGTAATAGACAATGGCAATGGTTCCGCCGCCCTCCATGCGTTCAATGCCGCCCAGCTGTCCTGTTAAGATTTTCTTTGTACGGTATGCGTTCTGCAGGTCATGCCAGATGGTATCCTCGACATTTTCCTGAGTTTCTACAGCTCTGTCAGAGTCAATAGTAAGAATGGATGCGGTAAGAGAACGTTTCTCCAGAGCTGGAGCATCAATGGTATCCTTTTTTACTTCTGCAGTAGTCTGTTCTGCAGTCATTTCTTTATTTGCCATGGCTAAAATCTCCTTTTCTAAATGGTTTGCGATTATGACATAATGGATTCCTTGTCAGTTGCGACAAAGAAAGAGTCCGAGTCGGTTGGTTTCGGGGATGAATGCTTTTTACCGGACTGATCCGGAGCGGTGCTTTTCTCTCTTTTTCGGGAAGGCGAGGGAGGTGGCTTCAGCGAACGGATGAAGTCTTTGTCGTCCTCAGTGGAATTACTCTGCCATGCCGGGATATGCTCCACTGCCTTGCGGGGCTTCAGCTTTTTACTTTCCGGGTGCAAGGTATAGTCGTATTTTTCCACTTTCAGTATTTTCTGGCCTCTCAGGATGACAAGAGCCTGATCCAGTGGAAGACGCAGTACCTCATCAGGAGTAAGAAGCTTTCGTTTGCCGACGGAGCTGGTTTCTCTGTACTCCGGGGTGTAGTTAGATACACGCCAGGTATTCAGCTGCTTTGCCTGGCTGTTGACAGAGATACTGACTTCTCCGGAACGGTCGGAAATAAAACGGGCAGTCAGTTCGTCAGTACAGCCTAAAAACAGCTGGGTATCGCAGTTCCCGATGATTTCCTGCCATTGATTATCCGGATAACGGTTCTGCATCTGGGGCAGGTTCTGAAACATGACACTGATACTTAAAGCCCGGCTGCGGATGGTACTGATTTTTTTCGTCAGATCCAGAATCACGCCGCCATTGGCAAGCTCGTCTGCCAGGATATGTACAGGAACCGGAAGACGTCCGCTGTCTCCATATTTGTCTGCATAGCGAACCAGCTTGATAAATACAAAGCTCATAAACAGCGATGAGAGAAAATCAAAGGTAGAATCCTGGTCAGAAGAAACGCAGAAATAGGCACATTTTTCGTATCCGGGCCGGGTCAGATTGATTTCATCGTAGCTGGTGATCTGCCGGATCAGTTTATTCTGGAAAATCTGCAGGCGGGAGCCGAGACCGATAATAACTCCGGTTCTTACGGTGTCATTTGCCTGGCGGAAAATATTGTAAGGGGCTTTTGCCGGATGCGTGACAGGAAGCAGATCAAACAGACCGTTCAGCTCCTTTTCAGAACACATAGTCAGGAGCTGGTAAACCTGTCCCATATTCTTTCCCTCTTCCGGGAATCCGCGTTCAACATATAGAATCAGCGCTTTCAGCAGATTCAGTTCCGCATTATCCCAGAAGTGATCGCCTTTGCCGGATCCGGTATTTTTGATGATAACGTCGGCTGTGAGCTGTGCCATGATTTCCTGACCTTCGATTTCCTTCAGACAGTTCCAGCTGTCCGAATGCTCCGGATTTACCAGATTAAAGACCCGGACCACATATCCGTTTTCTTCCAAATAGGATGCCATATCTTCATATAGTTCGGATTTTGGATCATTGATGATAAGACTTTCCCCTTGTCCGTTTTTATATTTTCTGGAGACACACTGGAAGATGACATTTCTGGCATAAGCTCTGCTCTTCATGGAACCACTGGCACCATATACAGCAACATTTCGATTCATGCGGGTGTCTTCCGGCAGACAGACTGCTTTGTTTCCCATGCGTCCAAGAATTGTTCCTCCGCAGGTTCTGATATCGGATACCAGCATGAGCACCTGATGCAGTTCACTGCCTGTCATAAAGCCAGAGGTTCCGTAGGTTCCTTTATCCGAATAGATCAGGTTGCGCTCTGTATCATGGACTTCTTTGCTTCCCCATCCCATCCGCATCACCATAGACACCAGCAGTCCGAAGCTTATGAGGCATAAAAGGATTCCGTATAAGCTGTACGGGAATACGGTAAGAGCAGAGAAGCAGGAAGAAAGTGTTCCGGAAGGAAAGGACGGAGAGGTTCCATTTCCAGGGGTATTCCCTGCCGCTGACCAGCTCTGGTAGTTGATCAGAAACTGCGCCAGATACCCGCCTGCATAGAGCAATGTAAAAATCAGGATGGGGAGAGCAATGAGTGAAATCCAGTGTTTTTTATTGTCTATGAGAAAAACCTCCTTTCAAATTTTGCAAGGTCAATGGTACTGATGGTTACGGCATCTCCGCAGTAGAGAAGCAGCGCCTCCTTCTGGAAGTCAAAACAGATGAGATGTCCGGTCTGTCTTTGCAGTTTAAGGGCGGTGATAAAACGGGAGATTCGCAGCATATCAAAATCATAAGCCAGAAGAACCGGCTGTCCCATTCGGACTGCATCATGTTCCATACTAATGGACGGATTAACGGTTTCTAAGTCTGAAAGAAGCAGAACAGTCAGCTGTCTGCCAATGGTCGGGCTGCACAAAATCTTTAAAAGAATTTCACCGGCATGGCTGTCAGGGATAAAGTGGAAATAGTCAAAACTGGTATCAAGCGTAAACAGGCTGTGCCGGACCCCACCGGTACTGGTCATCAGTTTCACAGCAGTTTCCATATTGCTACCGATGAAGAGTGCGTGGATAGGAATTTTGTGGCAGTAATGATCGGATAGTACCCCCTGTGTAATATGATGGGAGAGCAGAGCCTTCAGACGAATCTCTGTTTTATATTCCCATTTCATCACAGTACTTCCTGTATAGAAGACTGGAAATATCAGACTTTCGGTTAAAAGGATTCCAATGGCTCTGGAGTTGTTAATCTTTGTTGTTTCCATACCAAGTTCCTTCAGCTCTCTGGACTGATAAAAGACAGGGAAAGGAAGTATATGAGTATCATCTGGCGGAACTCCGGAAAACAAAGCCGGTTTTTTATCCCGGAATATAGTGATTCCCGCACCAAGCATCAGGCAGTAAGTACGGGAAGTCTGGTGAAGCCGTAGCCTTCTGGGGTAGTCGCTTCGTGGCTGATTGGTATCACTGCTTCCAGTCAGATAAAAGGAAAAACGCTCCGGATTTTGGGCAAGGAGCAGTTTCTTTCCTCTGGAAGTCAGTCGGTATCCGCGCAGCTTATCTTTATAGTGGGTTTTGATGAGCCGGTCTTCTTTAAGGCGCGTGATTAACTTCTCTCCATAGCTTTCTCCTATATGAATCCGAGAAAGGGTATCGCAGGGAAGTTCACCGGAAATGGCAGTTATTTCTAAGATCCGGTAGGCGGCAGTCGAAGTATCCAAAGTAATCACCTCCTGTTGGTTTTAACCATATTCGGCTGAAACTCCGGTAAAACCCGAGCGTTCTTTAGCCCGAAAATGGTAGATTATATGTATCCTGTGACAGATTTTACCGGAGTCGAAACTTTCAGCCGGATTCAGAAGGAAAATCCGACAGGTACTTGGCAGCATTTTCATGCGCTTTCAGCCATTTTGAAAAATAAGATTTTTCCATAATGGTAAGAATCGTACAGTCTTCGGTACCAAACTGGGTACAGTGATAAACATCACATAAAAGGCCGGAATCATCTTTCATCAGAAAGGCGGCTACAGTATCTAAAATCTGTTTACATTCCAGATTGTCATAGTCCCGGATGCGCCTGGCAGATTGATTTTGGTCGTACTGGTGTGAAAAGCACACAACACACTGGTCGAAACGACGCAGAGGGTGGGTGCCGGCATAATCCGCCAGACACTGATAAAGGGGTTCGGTGATAAAAGCAGGGTTTGAACCTTTTTTCTTTTTGGGCATCAATCCCGGCAAAGTGATAACAACCTGACAGTCAATCTGAGTCACGGTAATTCCCTGTATATCTGCCGCTTTCTGCATCAGAATCGGTTTGGGTACCAGATTGGCAGAGTAGATCAGGTTGCGGAGAGTACAGGCAATTTTCTCAGCCCGCAATGCAGCATCGGTGCTCAGCTCCTCATAGTTCTGGGGATAAGTATCACTGTCAGTCAGGTTCAGAGCATACAGTGTGTTGACGAGTTTGGATATTTCATTTTGTATCCGCTCAAGCCGGGTATTCAGGGTGGTTCGGTCCATAAGTCAGTCCTTTCTTGTAGTAATGAATTTTCCCGTTTCGTGGCAGGCAATATGCGGTTACATCCGGAAGCCGGCCGGCAAGTTCCAGCTGAGTTTCCGATGACAGAACGATCAGACGCTGATAGTTATCAGGAGGCCGCAGTTGCAGGGACAGCGCATGGGAAACCAGAAGTTCTTTGCCTTCCGGCAGCCAGATGACCTCATAACATTCTTCACGGGCAAAGAAGGTAAGCGTAACAGGAAACTCGCCTGGAGCATGGTAGGTGACTTCCGGTAAGAAGTCCAAAAGCACATCAAAAGCAGCCTCCATCCCATCAGCACATTCTGTTTCCGGCAGATGAACGACAGAGCTTTCCTGTAAGGAGATCCGGCCCTGTTTTTGCAGCTGTTTTAATATGGAATGAAAAGCTGTCTCAGAAAGCTGAGGGAAGAGCAGCAGCATCTGACGAAACTTCAGGCGGTGGTACAGGGAAAGAAGCCGGATGATTTCTTTGTGTACAGAGCCGGTCTGGTTTGGATAAAGCATAAAAGCCTCCTTTTGCGTAATCATGCGTAATTGTGAGGATTCGTAAGCTGGCAGTATTGACGGTCGAGCAGTAAATACTCAAAGTGTGAGTAATCCTGTGTATTAGACCGCTTCAGACATAACCTGGTGCTGGCGTTCCCGCTCCAAAAGCCGCTTCAGTTCTTCTCTGTCCGTGGTAATCAGTTCTTTTTCCAGTTCCGAGGCTTTAAACTCAACAGTTACATTATTGTTATTGGTAGAGATCAGTGCATTTCCACGTTCAAAATGAGTGATAGCCATAGTTTCTGCTTCGGAAAGATGCAGAATTGACTGTACCCGCATCGCCTCTTCGTCTTCCAGGTTCAGGATAATTTTGGTTTTGGAATTATTGATAATACCCTTACCATATTTACCGTCGTCCAGAGCAAAGAAATCATTCAGATCCTGGGTAGCACAGATGGCAGAACCGCCATAGCCGCGGATGATTTTGAAAATCTCCAGAACAAATTCCGCAGCCAGCCGGTTGGAAGATGCTCCGATCAGTTGCCATGTTTCATCAATGAAGATGGCTTTTTCCACGGTACGATCTTCTTTGGCCTTATCCCAGACAAAATCCAGTGCTACAAACATACCGACGGTCAGCAGATCACCGGTCAGTTCAGAGATATCCAAAACGGTGTATTTATTGTCCAGATTCACATTGGTCTGCTGGTTGAAGGTGGAGGCAGAGCCATTTACCAGTCGGTTCATAATGTTGGCAAGACGTCTGGTATCCGGATTTTCCTTCAGGATGTTGTACACATCTCCCAGAACTGGCATCTTTCGATAGTGTCCGAGATTTTCCGGGTCATACAGGCTGCCATTGTTGTGAGTAATTCCTTTTTTCCTGTAGGTCTGAATCAGAGCCTCATCTAAAAGCTGCCGTTCCTCGTGATTCATGTCCGGAATCAGCAGAGAAAAGAAGATATGCAGCCGTTGGATTTTTGCAGCCAGTTCGGATTTGTCAGCCTGGGGACCATCCAGAAGTTCGTTGGCAGAAGAATCAACCTTGCGAATTTCCATAATGTTGATGCAGTTTTTGGAGGCCGGAGAGATCTGGATAAATTCTCCGCCAATATTGTTGCAGGCTCGGTGAAATTCATGGCCCTTCAGAGGGGCAATAATAAAGACCTGGATATTTTTTCTGCGCATCCTAAGCGCCATCAGCTGCATTGTGAAGGTTTTCCCTGCTCCGGATGTGCCAAGCAGTGCCATGTTGGCATTCTTATATACTCTCGAATTAAAGATATCCACGATAATCAGAGAGTTATTGTGTTTGTTGACACCAAGCAGGATTCCGTTATCATCGCACATCTCAAAAGATGTGAAGGGATAGCAGCTTGCAACGCTGGTAGTCAGTACGTTCCGTTTGGAACGGGCGAACAGCTTTCTCTCCAGAGATACCAGAGGCAGTGCAGACAGCATCGCCTGCTCTTCCCGAAAATGACAGGTTACAGCCTCCATGTCCTGAGACAGCAGCAGCTTTTTCATTTCGTTGGTGCGCCACTCCAGTTCTTCCAGGCTGTCGGCTGTGACGGTAATGAGAATGTTCATATAATAGAAATCCTCATTATTTGCCAGTCCATCCTTTAAGAAGTATCCAGACCGGATTGCGCTGTCCAGATCATCGTAGTCTGAGTTGGTATCGGAAGTATCTTTGATTTTGGAGCGGTTGATTCGCAGCTGTTGTCCCAGTTTCTGCTGTACTTTATCCTTTGGCTGCCGGTCAAAGAAGATGTCTACATCGATTCCTTCTCCGGCATTGACCAAAAGGGAGAGCCAGCCTGCACAGACCTGGGTGCGGTAGCCGCTGGAAGGGATCAGAAGATAAGTGTGATAGACTCCATCCATGACACAGTAGTTTCCATGGGTAAAATCAATGCTTTCCGGGGCAAAAAACTCTCCGGCAGGAATATGATCCAGGTCGTTTTTGCGTCCGGCATTGATATACTGACCGATTACCTCATTGATTCGGGTCGGCAGAGGTTTTATGGCACTGGTACGGCGGTTCAGCAGGTTATAGAGAACATCCGTGGCAAGTTCATCTTCGTTATCAGGCATCAGGATTTCATTTCCGCACTGCTGAAGATAGGTTTTCGCTGTCTGAACAGCGGTTGCCAGGGCAGAGCGGGCATCGCCTTCGTCTGTGTTCCGACTTCCGTTAAATGGTTCATATTCAAAAATAATAAAAAAACGACGGGTTATGGCTTCCTTTGAGCCGATCCTGCGGATCAGAGATTCATAATCCTTTAAAAGAGCCAGACAGCGTTCATCTGTTTCCTGTGCCATCTCCCCTTGGATCGCTTCCAGATGGCGGTTTATATCAGCTCTTCGTGTTAAAACCTTGAACTGAAGTTTTACAGGACTGATTTTCAGATAGGACACGAACGAATAAATAATATTTTTCTGTTCTCTGGCACTGCGGAGCAGAAAATTGATGGGAACAATCTCAACAATTTTCACAAACCGGTGATCTCTGGTATAGATGATACCATTTTCAATTTTTTGAATCGGCAGATATTCGGCTGCAGGGTTCAGCAGAGGAATGGTCTGTTCCTGACGGTTACCGGAACGGTCAGGGTGGCCCTTTTCCTTTCTTTTTGCAGCTTTGCGTTCTTTATAGCTGCCGAATTCATCCGGAAAATCTTCGGAAGCTTTCTTTTTTTGTTTGGATTTTTTCTTTGCCTTTTTCCCAGAAACGGTATCGGTTTGTTTTTCTGAGGCACTTTCTTCTTCAGCTGCTTCCGGACAGATGCCGACAATTCTCCGGTGCTTCAGATAAAGAAAAAAGTTGATAACAAAGGATGTCAGACTCTCTCCGTTAATTCCGATGATGGCAAACAGAGCCAGCGGAAGAACGGTAACACAGGCAATTATAATTTTAGTGGTAAGAGAAAATGGCAGGTAAAATTCGGGAATACCAACCAGCAGGGAAATGCATAAGGCTTCTACCGCATTCCGCAGCTTTAAGGTTCCGCCCATAATGGTTCCGGATTCAATAAAGTTTGGCGGTATGATATAAATATCAGTTTCTTCTTGTCGCAGGGACATGGGACACCTCCTGTAAATGTAGTCTGGCAGCAAATGGACTGTCTGCCAGCCGGTTAAGGCGAGGCATACGGTCTGCCGCACAGGACAATATTGTTGACACTGTAAATCGGGCGGTAGACCACCTTCTTCTTGGAGAAAGAAGCATCTACCACATAGCCGTCTCCGGCATAAATAGCCACATGACCGATATTCATGTATCGGTTATTGACTTTAAAGGAATAGAAAATCAGATCTCCGGGTGCAAGGCTGTCATAGGAAACAGCCAGATTGTTTTCTACAATAAAACGTCCTTGGGAAGCTGCTGTATTGGAACCGTCATACTGAAGCGATACACCCAGCTGGTTGTAGACCCAGTAAGTAAAGGAACTGCAGTCAAAATACCCAGGCTGGTTTCGAAGCTCCTGGCTGTAGGGTGTGCCAAGTTTTGTCAGCCCCAGATCCACCGCCGCATTTCCTGTTTCTCCCGGAACAAGATCAGGATTTATTTCCACAGAATAAATGGTGTCATATAAGAACAGGTGTAAATTGGAGGCATAAAAACCGGCAGTCTCTGCCTGTTCTTCAGTCAGGTGGAAGACATGATTGGAAAAATATTCATCCCCGGCATATTCGATGATGTATTCATAGTGGAAAATGGTCTCCGTTTGGTCGGTTCCCTCAATGGTCTCTTCTCGCTCCGTAATATTGACAGAATAGGTAAAAATGCCGTCTGTTTCTGCCCGCAGAATCTGCTCCAGTTTCTTTAACTGCACTTCCTTGAAATCCTGCTGAGAGGCACAAAATTGGGAGATGATCAATGCACTTTCATAAATAATCTGGTCAGAAAAGTCATCTGTAATGCTGTATTCACAGTTGGTGCCAAGATTTGCGGCTTCTGCAAGGATACGATCCAGAAGCAGGTTGTGTTTTTCCCGAAGAATTGTTTCAATGCTGGTTTCGGTCTGAGAGATATTTGCCATGATGACAGAATTATCATTTAAAACATTGTCGGGAACCGCATCCAGCCCTTCGTTACCGAAAATCAGAGAAGGCAGCATAAGTATAAACATGACAGGAAGCAACAGGAGCGCAATGATTACAATGAGGATTTTAGCGAGGGTGTCTCTTCCTTTCCAAACGGCAGATACAGCCATTCCTGCAGGACCGCCGGTTCTCTTTGCAATGACTGCAAAAGCCTTGCCGGGGCTCATACGCGATCCTTTCGCTGCGGCATACGGGGCAGCTTCTGGACAATGTTTTCATGGTAGGCGATCTGCCCTTTTTCTGTCATATACGGGATTCGTTCTACTGTGTCGGCAGCATACTGGCGATACCATGTGGTCTGATCCGCTGCTGTCACGGTTTCGTAATTTCCTTCGGGAGCCATATACTGGTCTGTGTGGTACATGGCAAAGGATGTACCGTTCGGATGCTCTATACTGGTTTCTGTTCCGGTGATACGTCCTCCTCCGATTTCCACATCAGAATAGGACGGGGCACTGGCAATGCCGGTCTGTCCCATATAGGAAGTCAGCGCCTGGGCAGCTTGTGCTCCTTTCATGGAGCCTGTATAGCTGATGCTTCCCTGCGCAACTGCACCGGTTACCTTGTTGGCAAATTCACCTCCCTTTTTCAGGGAAGATTCAAAGGCTTTTCTGCTGATGGGATTGCCGGACTGCCCGGTAACAGAATTCATAACGCTTTGAGAAAACTGGCGGCTGACGGCTCCAGCCAGTCCGCCGGACAAAAAGGAAGCCGGATTCATACCATAGCGGTTGCTGGTAGAGCCGCCTCTGTAAGAGCCGCCGCGAAAAGTTCCGCCAGTGGAGATGTTTTTGGCGGATGTCAGCCCCTTTGCGGCAATCATAAACTCAGCCATCATGGAACCGCCCGTATGTCCTACATTGATTCCAAGACTGCTCATAAAACTATCAATCTTCTGACTGATTTTTAAAAATGCGATGGCACACAAAAACCAGATAAAGATACTGCCCGCAGTAGCTTCCTTTCCGTGGGCAGCCACTTCATCTTCTGTGACAGCCAGAACTGGCATGATCTGCATCAGCGTCAGCGACAGGGTAAGAGCTGTGCCGGTGGCTATTTTTTGAATCGTTCGTTTCATGGATACCTCCTAAATTGAGAGTGGGTTAGAAATAAAGCTGCCCACCATGGAAGTAAAGAGGCGCAGGCACCAGGCATTCATAATCAGTAAAAAAAGCTGGCCTCCAAACATCCGGCACCAGCTTTTAAAGATATTAGAGGTACTTTGGGCAGAACCGGTGGCAAATGCCATAGGAGCCGTGAAGATCAGTACCCCCAGCAGAATATAGCGTTCTGCAGCCTCAAAGAGCAGCTTGATGTAGTTCCAGGCCAGGATTAACAGAAGGGTCAGAGCAATCAGAGCTACTGATCCGTTGGCACATACCCCAAGGACTGTAAGCAGGACTGAATTGAAATCTGCAAAATTCAGTGCGGGAAGATCCGAAGAGAGAATCCAGTTGTAGGGTGTTCCTCCCACTCCAAGAATCAGATCAGTAATATCCTTACAGTAATAAACCAGTCCGATAAATAAAAAAGAGCGGATACTCAGTTTGAACGGATCTTCTGCCTCTACGCCTGCAATCAGTCCGAAGTTTTTAAAAAGCTGCCAGATCCAGTTGAGAAGAATCAGCCCGATGGCAGTTGCCACAAAAATCCGGTACATTGTCTCTGCTGCGGGAAAGTACCGAAGAAATGTGTCCATGTTACAGCCCAGAGCACCCAAAACAGATGTGGTAATCAGATCCAGGGCATTCATTACCTGTTCGGCAATCCATTCCACAATCCCGTCTAAAATCCCCATATTTCATCACTCCTTTCCTCGCGGTTATCCATTCCATTGTCCGCCGGAGAAGAAGGGAGTGATATAGGCCATGATAAAACCAAGCCCGTTGAGAATTGCCCAGGATATTACAATGCGTTTCAGCCAGGCCCGGGATTCATCTACGGTTCTTCCGGATTTGGAAAAGTTCATAAGCAGCAGTGCCACCGATGCAGTCACAATAGCGGCAATAGTGGATATCCCCAGTATTTTGGAGTAGACATCTTTCATAATCGTTTCTGCCTGTGTCCACATATCAGCAGCCAGTACTGTCTGAGTATCCAACAGAAGAATACAAAGACCCGCCGCAGCTCCGTAGAGTGCATAGTCTAAAACTGGTTTCTTCTTTCGGCAGGCGGAACCGGCAGGTGTGATACCTGCAATGGGGGAATTTGTCTTTTTTTCGTTCTTCATGTATGACCTCCTTGTGATGAAATGAAAAAGACCGAACAGCAGCGTGAACCGCAATCCGATCTTTGGGGTAAAAAATAACACCTGAATGCACAGGTGTCTTTCCTGCCATAGCTGTCTTCCTGGGATTGGGTACAGCTTTAAGCATGGACATTATATCATGGCGAAAATGCAGTGTAAATTGCATTTCAGTGCCAGTTATTTCCCGTTTTTTGCCATTTTTATGCCATATCGAGCGGCTGGCAGAGTTATGGCATGGAAAGGCTGGCTTCAGTTATCTGGAAAGAACTGATTCACGATATGAAGGCAGTTTCTGGCAGTGTATCCCCAGAGGATTCCACTGAGAGCTTCAATCGCCTGGGGACGCTTTCGATAGTAAGTGCGGTAGGAAATATTGGCTATGTGAGGGCGCAGCTTATCAATAATCTCGTCGGCATTCTGAAGCTGCTGTGGAGAAAGATAGGTGTAATAGAGAATCCAGTAATACTGTTCTCCGAATTTGTGTTTGTTACGAAGAATTTCCACGGCTGAGTTCAGCAGAGACAGCATTTGGTTGCTCCGTTCAATACTCTTCGCATAATTTTCCAGCTTACTCCCGTTTAAATCGGCTCCGGCCAGATAGATGGATTCCAGGAAGTCATCAATGCTGCTTTCATACTCAATCTCAAACTCTCTTTTTACGTGTTGAACCTCTAACTCCAGATTCCACACAGCATCCCGGTAACTTTTCAGCAGCCGATAGGTATCGTGGTATACGGGGTTACTCTGGTCTACTGAGTGATTTTTACTGCTTGTCTGTTTCATAATGCTCCTCCTCATGAGAATTAGTAGTCTGCTTTTGGACAGGTGATGCACCAGGGACGGCATCATCAAATTTTATGGATGGATCCGATTGAAGCATCGGCTGAATACTCAGTTCAAAGTGGTAGACAATGTTGCTTTCGCTGCAGCCAATCTGCAGAGAATACCTGTAAATATCCCTTCTGCAGGCGGATAATCGATATAACTTATACTTGCTTTTGCTGCATTCACAGCAGAAAACCCCTTGCGCCGCAAGGACTTTTGCCGATTTTTGAATTATTTTCAATATGTGAGTTTCTGGGACGCTATCTGTATTGTCTGAAACGTATATCTGTTCTGTTTCCGGCAGAATGTCTGCCAGTGACTTCCCGATATCAGCTTCTGAAAGACAGCGGGATGCCTCATCATCCAGAGTGACAGGAAGCTGAAATGTCAGGGAGACCTCTTCTTTATCTACCATTACATCACTGATGCTGAACATCGTTGACAGGTAGCCCTGAAGGTATAAAACGCTTCCATGGGTTCCGGTAAAAGAAACAACGGTCAGGTATTCATGGCTTTCCAGTTTCTTGAGCAGGCGGCTGATACTTGATTTGGACAGGCCCCATCTGAGGGCAAGCTCCCGGCAGGTAATCAGTGGGCGGCCCGTATGATCTCTGAAATAGACAACAGGCCCTACATCGGAGCCTTGAACCTGTGGATCGTTGTAGATGGCATGAATCCACATGTCCAGAATAATATCCATTTCCGAGCATTTTCCCATGCTCACCAGTTCATGAACAACCGATACCGGGAAAAAGAAAAAGCCAACATCCTTCTGGCATGGGTAGTTGTACTCAAGAGAAGTATTATTGGCTTTCCAATCAGATATATGAAATTTGATGAGCCGGTTCCGGTCCAGGCGGGTATAGGTGATGTAATTCTGGGACTGCAGAAAGTCCAGAATGCTGATGGCCTGGTGCTGGAATCTGGTTCGGAACCAGGATGACAGTTCCTGTGGTGTGCAGATCCATTCGCCTGGAGACACCAGGTAGGTAATTCCGTCCATTTTCCGGTAGGATGAACGGAAGTTGGCGTAGGAGCACAGGACGATATAGTAATATAGGTAGGAACTGCCGTGGGTGCGGAAGTTCGGGTCATTCATCAGCCGTCGGACAAATTCACGGTAGATGCGGCAGCGTGGGTAGTCCACGATTTGTTTGAGTTCTAATTGATATTCCATGTTTCCTCCATATAAGTAGGGTAAAGTGTTTGAAATAAATCAGATTCTGGGGTACAATAGTGACAGCTGAAATAAGGTGGAGCATAAGGTGGACGACGATTTGAAAAATGGCTGCAGTGCCTGTAAATATGAGACTTCTTAGCGTAGAGGGGAGTGGTCTGCAACACCCTGATCACCAGTTCAAATCTGGTTGTCGCCTCTGAAGGAATCACAGAAATGTGGTTCCTTTTTTCGTATAAAAAGCCTTTAAAATAAAGGAATTTCGACAATTTTAGTAATTGTTACTAGAATTAACCGAAGTTCCTTTTTTAGTGGGAAAAGCCGTTTTGGAACAGGTTGGTACACTATAAATCGAAAGATAGTGTACCAATAGTGTACCAAAAAACAGTAACAAGTGAGAGATCTACAGATGACTTGACAAGTATTTGACAAGTTTTAGTCGTCTTTTGAAAAATTTAAAAAATTTTTTAGCTCCGAAATCACATCATTACTGTAGCTTTGTATAAAACGCATCAAATATTTATTTAGATTTTGGATAAACGCTTGACGTTCATGTTCTGACTTTGTATTCGGCAATGATTTTATAAGGTGTTTATCGTTAGTCATTTTTTCGTGCACTAAAATATAAAAATAGTTTGCAACATTTTCCATAATTTCATCGAGATCAGTTTTCGATACCGAAAAAACAGAGCTATTTTTGTTCTTCTGTCCGACTACAGCATTTCTAATTTTTTGATGAAATTTGTGCTTTGTTTCTTTTTGAAAATCGCCTAATTGTTGATCCAAATGATTGGTAAAGTCTTTATCTTCCATATCGCATTCTTGAATAGATGCTGCTATTTTACTGGAATAAATAAAATCGTGTGCATCTTCGCAAAGCTTTGGAATAATATGGGAGCATAGCCGATTATATATGTAAAATTTGGTATCTGGCACAGTTTTACTGTATTGTGGCTTAGATGAAAGCAGTGCGCTAAAGTACCGTTCAAAAGATTCTAAATCGTTGTCCTCGGCCGATGCAAATAAATCTAAAATGGAATCCAGTCGATACATACGTTCTGGCTCAAGGCAGAGGATTTTTTGTAATAGAGAAGAACGAAAATCTCCAGGCTTGAGAGCAAGTTTAACAGGAGTATTTTCAATGAAAAGTTCTCCTAAAGCGTTTTCAGTAATCGATCTATGCGCGATTTCGTCAGTATGTTCGACCAGTCCTACAAGGTAATCCGGGGTACATCCAAGAAAATAAGCCATTTTATTTAATTTGTCCTTTTCCATGACGCATGATTGTCCGGATTCAATTTGATTGATACGTTGTCTACTGCATCCACAGTATTTCCCTAAATCATCTAGGGTATACTCTTGTAATTCTCTAAGTTCACGAACACGCTTTCCATTAATTTTCATTTGAGCCATAGTTTATATGATACTGTAGATTTGCTGGGAGGAAGTCCGCATAAGGACTATGATGAGCTGAAACGCTATTATGATATTTACTGTCAGATTGGTGGTTATCCTGCGGTTGTGAAAACATATCTGGAAACAAAGAGCCTGGAAGCGTGCAGGATAGAACTGGAGCGTGTGATTCATATTTTTACTGAGGAATCACAGGGTTATTTTGATGATATTCTGGATATCAATCTGTTTGAACAGCTGCTTCCGGCGGTTGCACAGACCATGATAAGAGAGAAAAAAGGTTCGGAAGATCTAATCTCTGAATTATCAAAGATTGTTTATAAACAGGAAAGCAATCGGTTCAGTAAAAAGAGTATCAATCAGGCCATTGCATGGCTGTATCGTTCCCATATCCTGGATTTTTGCGGAAAAGCCAATGACTGTAATCCTACGGATGTTTCAGCGAACAGCCGGTTTTATTTCCTGGATATTGGAGTATGCAGAAGCTTTCTGGATATGGCAGGAGCAGATTTTTCGACGCTTCGAGGCATCATAAATGAAAATTTTGTTTATATGGATTTATTAAAACGGGTACGTTCCAGAAAAATTTCTGGAACAGCCCCCATGTTTGGCCTGTATAAAGAAGGCGAAATTGATTTTCTGGTTAACAGCAGAGAGAATTATAAAACGTATGGCATTGAAGTGAAGGCTGGAAAATCAGAAGGGAAAACGGCTCAATTACTTTTGAAGGATGGAAAAGTAGAGGCTGTTTATTTCTTGAAAGGTGATACCTATGGCGGGGTATCTGACAGAAAAATTACTGTACCGATTTATCTGGTAGGACGGTTACGATTTGATTTTGTGGATAAATAAAATGAAAAGTGGAGAAAAACAGGTTCATTTGAAAAAGACGTGGGAAACTGCGTCTTTTTCTGTACCATTTAAAGGTTTAAAGGATAGCAGAATTATTTCTGTATAAATTTGTATGAGAGTCTGGTATAATGGAGACAGTGTTGGAAAAGGAGTGAAATTATGCGGATTGAACTGGAAAGAACGGCATATAAAAAGCTACTCGAATGGAAGAAAAATGCAGGACGATCCACGTTGGAAGTATCAGGTGCAAAACAGGTAGGAAAGACGTATCTTGTAAATAAGTTTGCAGATAAGGAATACAAGCAGAAGATTTATATTAATCTTCTGGAACTTTCAGGAGAACTTTTCTTAAATCAGTATGAAAAACTCTGGAGCGAAATGACGCAGGGGAAACGCTTTGAAAATCCGGTATATGAGTTAATCCGCCGTTATGAGCCATCTTTTACTGATTCGCCGGATACAGTGGTTATTATTGATGAAATTCAGGAGTCAGCAGAAATCTATAATCGGGTTCGTGAATTTACCCGTCAGCTTTCCAGTGATTTTATTATAACAGGAAGTTATTTGGGTAGAGTGTTGAATAAGGAGTTTAAGTATTCAGCAGGAGATTTGGATTCCATTGAAATACAAACTCTGAGTTTTGAAGAATTTTTAAGAGCAATGGGAAAATGGGAACTGTACGATCAACTGGATATTTATGGCGGCAGTGGAGAAACGGTTTACAAGGAACTGGAAGAACTTTATCAGATATACTGCACGATTGGCGGCTATCCGGCTGTGGTACTGTCTTATCTGGAACAAAAGAATATCGAGCAGTGTCAGGCAGTTCTGGAAAAGATTGTTCACCTGTTTGCTAATGAGAGCAGACGGTATTTTGAGGATATTCTGGAATATGATACGTATGAAAATATCTTTACCAGCGTAGCCAGAATTCTTGTAAAAGAGAAAAAGGGTCTGGATGCAGATAGTTTTAGCGAGGAACTGCAGAGCATAGTCGTAAAAGAATATTCCAGCAATCTTTCAAAGGCAGGGGTGAATCGTGCGATTGATTGGCTGTACAGCGCTGGGATTATTGGCTTTGCCGGAAAACTAACGGGATGTGATATACTGTCTTATAAAGCCAAATCCAGAGCCTTTTTTATGGATCTGGGATTGACAACCTATTTTTTGACCCAGACCGGATGCGCGTCAGGAGATATACAGGAAGTAGTGAACGAGAATTTTGTATTCCTGGATTTACGCCGGCGAATTTCATTTCCAAGAGAAATTGCTTTGGAGACTCCGGCTTTTGCCACATGGGGAAACTATGAGATCGATTTTTATGTAAAATCCATCAAAGGACAGCATACCTATGCAGTAGAAGTAAAATCTGGTAAAAACAGCAGCCGGACAATGGATGAGGTGCTGGAAAAGAAGAAAGCAGATTATATTGTATATACCAAGGGGAATACCCATGGAGGGGTAAAGGATCATATCTATACAATACCGATTTATGGTTTGGCGAAATTTCGGTTTGAATGAGATTAAGGAGCGGATAACAGGATGACGTTGAACAATCAGTTTTTTATTCCCAATGAAATTGAATTAGAGAGAGACGTACAGCAGGAATTGCTGAGATGGAAAGAAAAACGCCATAAAACTGTACTGCAGGTAGAAGGGCCTCGTCAGGTTGGAAAAACGCATGAGGTAAAAAAGTTTGCCAGCAGTCATTATGAACAGGTGATTTATGTGAATCTGGTTCGTGATGAGTACGGATTTGAGGATTCCATGAGTGAACCGGCTTTCATGGAGGCATACTGCAGCCGTTCAGGTCTGGGGCATTATCAGGATGATGAAACCACCATTTTGATTATTGATGAGATACAGGAAAGTCAGGCTGTGTACAATTCCATTCGTGATTTAAGAGAACGGTTAAACTGCGATATGATTGTCAGCGGAAGTTATCTGGCAAGAACCGTGAATTCAAGGGACTTCTTTTTACCGGCCGGTATCGCATATCTTCGGATGTTCCCGTTATCTTTTCAAGAGTTTTGTCGGGCAGAAGGATTAGAAGAAATCTTTGTAGGATTGAAATTAAACGGCGAGTCTGATCCGGAGGATTACGAGAAATTAGAGCAGGCATATCGGGTTTATCGGCAGATTGGCGGCTATCCGCAGGTTGTAACCACGTATTTAAACGGCCATAGTCTGGGAGACTGTCTGGATGTACTGGAAGATCTGGTTCGTACTTTTACGGCAGAGTCCAGCAGATTCTTTTCCAATAGTACGGCATTAAGTATTTTTCAGGAAGTGTACAAGGCCGTACTGGTTCAGATGGTAGAAGAAAAGAAAGGAACCGGAAGGAATTTCATTGAAGAGGTAACGAACTTTGTGAAAGATTCTGTAAAAGAACCAGTGAGCCGGAATGAGGTGCGGACGGCAGCTTCCTGGTTACTCTATTCTGGTGTGATTGGATACTGTGATTTATATAACAATGGAGATGTGACGGATGTAGTGAGCAATCGCAGGGCGTACTTTGCTGATACGGGAATTGCCAATTATGTAGCGGGAACTGTAGCTATCCCGGTGGATGCGATAGAGGGAATACTGACAGAAACCTTTGCTTATACAGAATTAAACCGTCTCTATCAGTGTCCGGCCAGCAGAAAAACAGTGCTTGGAGATAAACCATGTTTTTCTGTGTGTGGAGACTATGAGTTGGATTTCGTAGTAGTTGATAAGGAACGGATCCGGTATGGCATTGAAGTAAAGAGCAGTGATAACCGGGCGAGATCTTTGCATTTTTATAAAGAAAAGGGATTTGTTGACCGGGCGTTTCGGGCTGTACCGACACATGGAGATCATGGAGAAAAGATTGAGACGATTCCAGTTTATGCGATTGGGAAAGTGTTGGAACAGTAGCTTCTATAATATGATTATCGAAGAAATGAAAGAAGAGTTGGGAGAAGAACATTCAGAAGTTAAAAATTTGGTCGATGAGCTTGAGTTTGACAGTTGGAAAAAAGAGGATTATAAGTGTTATTGGTAAAGATAGTGTACCAATAGTGAACCAAACCAGTGGGAAGGAAGTGGAGATGCTGATAAAATAAGGGCTGGCGGCTGATTTTACTATGGTCTGCAACACCCTGACACCAGTTCAAATCTGGTTGTCGCCTCTACATGAGAACCATCAAATAGATGGTTCTTTTTTTTATTTTGTAGTAAATATTGACATCTTTTATTATAACATATATTATATATATGAATTTAGTTTATATATATATCATGGAGGGGATAATCTATGAATCGAACTGTAGAGAGAACGTTTGCGATATTGCAGTTGATTGCAGAAAGCAAGGGGGGAATTACGTTACAGGAAATTGCAAATGAAATGGAAATGGCAAAAAGTAGTACATATGTGATTGTGCAGACTTTACTGGAATTAAATTATATTACTACAGTCCAGAACAATAATAAAAAATATTGCTTGGGAATAGAAGCTTTTTCTTTGGGAATGAAGTATGTGGACGATATGAGTTTAGTAAAACAATGTTCTATTTATCTTCCGCCAATTGCAGAAAAATATAGTAAGACCGCATTTGTAGCTGTACTTCAGGGAACGAAGGTTGTCTATATATATAAATATGTAGCTCAGAAGGCCAGACTGGCATCTTGTGCATTAGGGAGTAGAAAAGATGCATATGCTACATCTTTGGGAAAAGCAATTATTGCATTTTTACCTGAGGAAGAACAGAAGGAGTTATTGGATAAAATTCAATTTAAAGCATTGACAGAAAGAACTATAACATCAAAGGAGCGTTTAATGGAGGAGTTGGAGAAAACTCGTCTTCGCGGATATTCCTTGGATGCAAAAGAATTGGAAGATATTACCAGTTGCTGTGGGGCACCTGTTTTTGACTACAGTGGGAAGGTAATAGCAGCTATTTCTCTATCTGATATTTATAATAAAGAGTTGGATGATGAAGTAGTTGCAGAAGAGCTAAAAGAGATTGCGTTGCAGATATCTACCAGCCTAGGTTATCACCAGAGATAAAAAGAATCTCTGGTTTTTTTATATTTAGTAGATAATACTATGATTATATCTATTTAAAAAAAAATAAATATAAAAATAAACAAAAATGTTGACAGAACCATGTAAAGATTATATACTATATATAGTTCATGAATTAAGTTCACATATATAAACAAATGTAGCAATTTAAGGAAGGCAGTAAATGCCTTTAAATTTTAATTAATCATATGAACGGAGTTCTTAAATATGAACAATCAAAATATAATTTCTTTTAAAAAATTTGATTTAGTATGTTTTTCTGTGCTAGCGGCTATTTCAGAAATTATGAGCTATATGCTTCTAAATGTATTAAATAGCGGATTTTATTTTAGTTTTTCTACAGTGCTGTGTCTTATTACAATGCTGCGTTGGGGGGCTATAGGAATTATACCAGGTGTTATTGGCAGTGTTTTTGGAATTTTCTTTTCTGATATGAATTTGTGGGGCGGATTTTTATATTATGGAGTGGCGAATTTATTTTTGGTTATACCCATGCTACTTTACGGCAAGCGCGATCGTAATCGAATTTCTGAGGACTCTCTTAAATTGTTTTTGTATATTTTGTTATCGCATATTTGTCTGTCAATAGGAAAAGGCTTTGCAATTTTGATTATATCCGGTGAGATAACAGGAGTTATTGATTATTTCGGAGCAACATTTTTAATCTTAGTGATGAATGAAATTATTTGCATGGTCTTAAAAATGCGAGAAGGTTTAATTTGCGACATGCGAAATTATTTTAACGAAGGGGAAAGGTGTTAATATGAAACAGACAGAGATTAAAATGCGGGAACCTCATGCAAAAAATATATGGAAGGCTGTGGTGAAGGATTGGAGGTTATATGTACTGTTACTTCCTTTGGTAATTTGGTTTGCTATTTGGGCTTACAAGCCCATGGGCGGATTATTAATTGCTTTTAAGCGTTTTGACCCCCAGTTCGGTGTCTGGGGAAGTGAGTTTAAGGGAATTGATAATTTTATAAATTTAGTGAACGGTGTAAACAAAGTGGAGTTTTGGCAAGCATTTCGTAATACATTTATTATTAGTGCTTATAACTTAATTTTCGGGTTCCCGATACCAATCATTTTAGCGTTGCTGTTTGCAGAAATAGGAAATGAATTTGTAAGGAAATTTGCTCAGACTGCTACCTATTTACCTCATTTTTTATCAGAGGTTACAATTACAGGTATTACATTAATGCTGGTATATAGTGGTGTTCGTTCTAGCGGCATTATTGCTTCTAATATAAATAAAGGAGATTAAAACAATGAGAGCAGTGATTACAGGAGGAACAAGAGGAATTGGATTAAGTGCAGCAGAAGCACTTGGGCTGGCCGGTTATGATATTATAATAACAGGAATTGACAACGAGGCAGCCAAAACAGCACTCGAGGAGCTTAAGAGTAAAGGGATTAATGCAGAATTTATTTACGCAGATTCTATGAATGAAGATGATGTGAATAAATGTTTTAAGACTATTGAAGAGAAGTATGGCTCTTTAGATGTTCTTGTAAATAACGTAGGAGGATTAGGTGGAAGACAGCGTTTTGAGGGAATGGAAACTTCCTTTATGAGAAGAGTTATGGCATTAAATTTTGATAGTGCTTTCTTTGCAAGCCGGGCAGCTATTCCTATGTTAAAGAAAGGAGAACATCCATCCATCATTAACTATAGCACGATTGCAGTGACCTCTGGTGGTGGCCCTGGTGCAGGCATTTACTCTGCTAGTAAGGCAGCTATCGAAGGTCTGACAAGAGCATTGGCAAAAGATTTGGCAGAATATGGTATCCGTGTAAATGCAGTATCACCGGGAACAATTGATACAGAATTTCATGCGGCAACAAAGCGTGAAATTATGGAAACCTGGAAATCTGGTATTGTAATGAAGCGTTTTGGGGAGGCATCTGAAGTTGCATCTGTAATTGAATTCCTTGCATCTGAAAAAGCTTCTTTCCTTACGGGAGAAATTATTCAGATTAACGGTGGACAGGCATTTATTTAAGAGAAGGACTTTCTATGGATAAAGAGATTCAGTGTTTCGCAGAGCAGATATCAGAAAAAATTCGTAAAAAAATGAAAGCAACGGTTCTTCGTAACTCTGACGTATTGCCGTATACTAGCATTGATGGGCATTTTAAGGACAATAAAGAGGACATTTGTAAATGGACTAATGGGTTTTGGCCGGGTATCTTGTGGCTTATGTATATGGATACAAACGATTCTATGTATAAAGAAATTGCTGAACATACAGAACGCACTTTAGATGGTGCGTTCTGTAAATTTGATGGTCTTCATCATGATGTGGGATTTATGTGGCATATTTCAAGTGGTCTGAATTATCGTTTGACAGGAAATAGGGAATCTAGGATTAGAACTCTTCTGGCAGCAAATCTGCTTATGGGACGTTATAATGTGTCTGGTGATTATATTCGGGCATGGAACGAGAAGGAAGAGGGAGATACTACTGGCTGGGCCATTATTGATTGTATGATGAATTTGGCAATTCTATATTGGGCATCAGAGGAAACCGGGGATGCCAGATATCGTTCTGTAGCTATGCGTCATGCAGATAAAACTTTAGAACACCATTTAAGACCTGATGGAAGCTGCAAACATATTGTGCAGTATAATCCGCAGACGGGAGAATTGGTAAATGAGTTTGGAGGCCAGGGATATAGTGTCGGATCATCATGGAGTCGAGGCCAAGGCTGGGGATTGTATGGATTTACAATAAGTTATGAACATACAAAGGATATAAGATATCTAGATGCAGCTAAGAGAATAGCTCATTATGTGATTTCTTGTTTAAGCCAAACCGAATGGCTGCCGTTGTGTGATTTTAGAAGTCCAGCTCAGCCGATTATTTATGATTCTACTGCTGGGGCTATTATAGCAAGCGGTCTAATTGAATTATCAAGAAATGTATCTGAGTTAGAGCGAGATATATATGAGAAGGCTGCAGTGCAAATCCTTAAGGCAATGGAAGAGAACTTTTGTTGTTGGGATTTGGATAAGGATAGTATTTTGCAGATGGGGACATTAAAATACCAAGGAGAGCAAGAACGCCATATACCTATTATTTACGGAGATTATTTCTTTATTGAGGCAATTCATAAGTTAGCAGGGAATTCGTTCAGTATTTGGTAGTAAGCAGGAGGAGGTATAAAAGGGTATAGCGATGAAAATTTTAGTTACAGTAGGGGCAGGTGAAGTTTTCGATAGCTTTTTTACACCAAAAGTGAGGGAAGTGCTGGAAGGTTTAGGTGAGGTTGAATATAATGCGACTGGACATCAGGCGTATACGAAAGAAGAACTTATCAGGCATGTAAAAGATGTAGACATTCTAATTACAGGCTGGGGAACTCCAAGAGTGGACGAGGATGTAATGAAAGAAGCAAGTCGTTTAAAAATTCATGCTCATACAGGTGGGACAATGGCAACTATGACTTGCAAAGAAGAGTATGATAGAGGGGTTATTGTTCTTAGCGGAAATGATCTTTTTGCGAAAAGTGTGGCTGAGGGAACATTAGCCTATACCTTAATGGCATTGAGAAAAATGTATGAGGATGTAAACTCTATGAAATCCGGGGGATGGAGACGTATTCCAGGAAGAAATTCTGGCCTGATCGGAAAGAAAATTGGGATAGTGGGATACGGAGCTATTTCTAAATATTACATTGAACTGCTGAAATGGTTTGAACCTGAGATTCTGGTAGCTTCAAAACACATCACAGTGGAAGAAGCGCGACAGAAGGGAATTAAGATTGCTTCTTTAGAGGAGATTTTTGAAACGTGTGATATAATTTCACTTCATAATGCATTGAATGATGAAAACAGAGGGCTTATAACAGGAAAACTTTTTCGTAAAATTAAACCAGGAGCATTATTTGTAAATACTGCAAGAGCAGGTGTTGTAGTGGAAGAGGATATGATGTGTGAACTTCGGACTGGGCGTTTTACGGCAGTTTTGGATGTATTTCATGAGGAACCTTTGCCTGTGGAAAGTGAACTTCGTATTATGTCAAATGTGATTTTATTTCCCCATATGGCAGGACCAACTTTTGATATACGGGAACAAGTAACACTTAAGTTGATTCGTGATATCCAGGCGATTTTATCAGGGGCCCCCTATGAGGATGAAATTCCTTATGAATATGCAATCCGCATGACTAGATAGCAGAAGACGGAGAGATATGAAACATAAATTAGCCATTAGTACACTGGCATTTCAGGGCTGGGAATTGGAAGATGTGCTGCATATCTGCCGGGAAAAGGGGATAGATGCTTTGGAAATCCGTATGGATTTTCATTCGTGGTCAAATATTACTTTGTCGGATTCATTTTATCACCAGCTTTATGAAAAAATCCAAAATCAAGGTTTGAGAGTATCTAATTTAGGAACCAGTATTCGTGTGACGGGATATAGTCTGGAGGGGCTTACAGAACTGGAGAGGGTGTCGCAGATTGCGAATATTCTTCAATGTCAAGGTCTCCGGGTTATGCTTGGAAATCGTCATAAATGTCATTCGGATAAGGTTTTTCCAATTGATTATGAAGGACTGGTACATTGGTTGGACGAGGCAGATAAAATTCTGGAGAAATATCATACGCAGATATGGATTGAAACTCATGATGAGTTTGCCACAGGAAAGGCACAGTATGAGCTTTTAGAGCAGCACAGATTTCATAATATATATTCTCTTTGGGATATTATGCATCCGCTGGAGGCGAAGGAAACTCCGGAAGATACGCTTAAGTATTTGAAAAACTATTTGGCTCATGTACATATTAAGGATGGAAAACCATGGGGAGATCCAGATATGTGGAGCTGGAAATATACTAAGCTGGGGCTGGGGTCGGTTCCTATTGAACGAATTGTAAGGATGATCGATGCAGCAGGATATGAAGGATATTTTTCTTTAGAATGGGAAAGTGCATGGAGAGAAGAAATTCGAGGAGAAGAATTTCAGATCCCAGAGATGATACAAGAGTTTTATGAGCAGATAAATGGTATTTTGTAGAGTTTAGGAGGTATTAATTATGGTATTAAAATATGAGAACATTGTTCCAACGAACCCTGCACCTGGCATTACCAGAAGAATTTTGGCGCGGGGAGGAAATATGATGGGAGTAGAAGCTTCTTTTGAGAAAGGGGCTATAGGTACAGTACATCAGCATGAACATGAGCAGGTTAGTTATATTGTATCTGGTTCTTTTGAGTATGTAGCAGATGGTATAAAATATATGTTAAAAGCAGGGGATAGTTATTATGTGGCACCCAATGTACCTCATGGAGCTACTGCGCTTGAAGATGCTGTGATACTGGATATCTTTGCTCCACAAAGAGAGGATTTCTTATAAATTTTGATATGAGCATATTGAAAGAACCAGAGGAAACATTATTATCAATTAAATACAGGCCGGATGGAGAAACGACTTTGGAAAATCCACCCAGATTCACTTGGATGCCGGAAGGGGAAGATAGTAGAGAAAAAACATATTTTTTGGAAATTTCAAAAAATTCTGATTTTTCAGAAAGCTACAAAATAGAAAATATTCCCTATAATTTTTACACACCGAAGTGTATATTTGAGCCGGAACTTTATTATTGGAGATATGGCATTTCTGGTTGTAAAGAATATAGTACAGCAAGAACAGTTGTTGTTCGAAGAGATGCAGAATTGACATCGCTTCCAGGCAGGGAGGAAAGATACCGGACTGTTAATAAGAAACATCCAAGAATTTGGATGAATTCGGAACAGATAGAATCATTTTCAGAATCATTGAAACAGGATTCCGACTATTGCGGATTTAATACATTTTTGCATAATTCAGTAGAGTGGTGCGAAAAACAGGGATTTCCGAAAGAACCGCTGCCATATCCAGAAAATAAGCGTATTATATCCATGTGGCGTCAAAATTATACAGATTGCCAAATGGCATTACGTTATATTCGTTCCTTAGCTGTAGCAGGAAATATTTTAAAATGTGCTAAATGGAAAGAAATGGCGAAGAAGGCACTTTTAGAGTTAGCATCATGGGATGTGAACGGAACCACAAGTAGGGATTATAATGACGAATGTGCTTTTCGAGTGGTTTATGGTCTGGCCTTTGGCTATGATTGGCTGTATGAAATGTTGGACTTTCAGGAAAGAAAAGTTGTGGAAGAGGCACTTTATCAGCGGATCTATCAGGTGGCATATCATGTCATTGTTGATTCCCGGATTCATCTTTCTCTTTATGACAGTCATGCAGTCCGTTCGTTGGCTTCAGTATTGACACCGTGTTGCATTGCGCTTTTGGATGAACCATTAATAGACAAAAGAGCGCAGAAAATCCGCGATTGGCTGGATTATGGAATTGAATACTTTAGTACAATTTATACTCCTTGGGGCGGAAATGACGGCGGATGGGCAGAAGGACCAAAGTATTGGGAAAGCGGGATGGCTTTTGTAATTGATGCAATCAATACAATTCGAAATTATATAGGGATTGATTTTTATAAGAGACCATTTTTCAAAAAAACAGGAGATTTTCTGTTATATTGTAATCCCGTGGATACCAGACGAGCCAGTTTTTGTGATCAGTCTAATCTTGGAAAATATCCAGGACATAAAGCGGCATGTAATATCCGTCAGTTTGGCGGAGTATATCAGAAGCCGGAATATCAATGGTATTATAATAGTGTATTTGCCAGAGAGCCGGAAATTGACAATGACTTTTTTAATGCTGGATGGTGGGATTTTGCCTATGATGATATGGTGTACCGTCATGATTATGAAAAGGAAAATAAAGAATTGTTGAAAGAAAAGCCTTTGCAGTTCGAGAAGGTAAAGTGGTTTTGTGATATCGGTTGGGTATCAATTAATACCCAAATGGAGGATTCGGGAAAGCATATTTTCTTTTTGACAAAAAGCAGTCCATATGGAAGTATCAGTCATAGCCATGGCGATCAAAATGGGATTTTGCTTCATGCATATGGGGAGCCATTATTAATTGAGTCCGGATATTATGTGGGTTTTAATTCATCTATGCACAGAGATTGGCGGCGTCAAACCCGTTCCACTAATAATATTCTGATTGATACAATGGGGCAGTATGCAGGATTTGACAAAGATCTTCAGCTTAAAGCCAGTGGAAAGATAAAGACAGTTTGTCAGGAAAAAAATTATGTTTATATTTGCGAGGAGGCAGTAAAAGCATATCAAAATCAGGTTCCGGATGTTCGTCAAGTGACTCGTGAAATTTATTTTGTCGATGATATATATTTTGTGATTGTAGACACAGTAAAAACAGATGTTTCCAGAGAACTTAGTTTTTTGCTTCACGGATTGTCTCCATTTGAATTCGCCGGAAACTGTTTTTGCTTAAAACGCCCAAAGGCTGAACTTGAAGGGCAGTTTGTGTATGTATCATCTGGAATCAAAGCTATGGAGCAGAAAAATCGGTTTGAAGGGGTAAAGGAAGAAGAAACTGTAGGGAATGAACCGCAGTGGCATATGACAATGAAAACAGGTAAAGCCAAGAACCATAGGATTATCACATTACTAGTACCTTCTGGAATTCAGGAAAAAGAGAGGGTTGAAGTAATGATTAACATGGAGAATGGAAAACAGGGCATTGTTTTTAACCACAAAGGTAAGACCTTTTCGGTTGTCAACTAAAATTATTTATGTTAAAGAGAACTGGGACAGTATTTAAGATACTGTCTCAGTTTTTTGTATGCGCTAGTGAGAGCATTTTCCGCAGAAAGAAATCTTCAAATCCATTCTATTCTAAAAGAAAATATATTGTCTGAAAGAATTATAAAGGGTATAATGATGGGAGTAAGAATATCTGGCTTCATAATGTCCATAGATGATTATGGACATTATGCACTTGACGGAGTAATAATGAAAATAAAAGAAGTATATACATATTTTGTTCGTCCACGTTGGGGTTTTGTAGAGATAGTAACAGATGAGGGGTATAGTGGATGGGGGGAAGCTGTTCTTGAGGGACATGCAGGAACAGTTCTCGCATGTGTAAATGAAATGAAAGAATATTTAATTGGCGCAGATCCCAGGCGAATTGAAGATATTTGGACAACTCTTTACCGAGCAGGTTTTTATCGTGGCGGAGGAGTTCTCATGAGTGCTATTTCAGGAATTGATCAGGCTCTTTGGGATATAAAAGGAAAATATTTTCAGACTCCTGTGTACGAATTGATGGGAGGAAAATGCCGTGATAAGATGCGGGTATATAGCTGGATTGGGGGAGACAGGCCGTCTGATGTAGGAACTGCAGCGAAAGAACGACAAAATGCGGGATTTACTGCTGTAAAAATGAATGCGACAGAGGAATTGCAATTCATAGATTCTTATGAAAAAATTGATCAGGTTCTGGAGCGTGTTGCAGCTATTCGAGAGGCTTGTGGGAAATATTTCGGAATAGCAATTGATTTTCATGGCAGAGTACATAAGCCAATGGCCAAAATTCTTGCGAAAAAATTAGAAGAGTTTGATCCGATGTTTCTGGAAGAACCTGTATTATGTGAACATATGGAAAATTTTAAAGAAATTGCAGCGTGCTGTAATATTCCGATTGCTACGGGGGAAAGGCTTTTTTCAAAGTATGATTTCAAACGTTTGTTTGAGGTTGGAGGTGTAGATATTATTCAGCCAGATTTATCACATGCAGGAGGTATTACAGAAGTAAAGAAGATTGCTGCTATGGCAGAAGCACATGATGTTGCATTAGCGCCTCATTGTCCGCTAGGTCCGATTGCCCTTTCTTCATGTCTGCAAGTGGATGCGACTAGTTACAATGCGGTAATACAAGAGCAGAGTATGGGAATTCACTATAACGTTGGAAAAACAGTACTGGATTATGTAAATAATCCGGAAGATTTTCAGTTTAAGGACGGATATATTGATCTGCCGACTCGTCCCGGAATTGGTGTTGTTGTAAATCGTGAATTAGTATTAAAAGAAAATGAAACTCCTCATAATTGGAAGAATCCAGTATGGAGACATCAAGATGGATCTATTGCTGAGTGGTAAGAGAAAAAGCATGTGATAAAATAAATATAAAGCATTTGAATAAAGGTGCGAAGAAAAAATTGATGAGAAAGAGACATTAAAAATTTTCAGAGAAAAGCCATGATAACACTGGAATCAGTCGGTGATTATCATGGCTTTTAATTTATTTTAGATGTTTGAGTACTATTGCACCTATTAAATTAATCAAGACATAGCGTTTTCGAAATAACATTGCGCTTGCCTTGTTGAATAGATATAATATAATTATGTGGATGAACAAAGGAGGCTGTAGAATGATAGTAATGCTTTGTGTCGATGACAAATATGGAATGATGTTTAACTGCCGCCGTCAGTCTCAGGACAGAGTACTGCGGGAGAGAATTCAGAAGCTGACCGGCGGAAAGCCATTGTGGATGAATGCATACAGCAGGAAGCAGTTTGAGGACAGCTCCAATATTTGTGTGTCGGAAGAATATCTGGAGCATGCAGCGACAGGAGAGTATTGTTTTGTGGAGGATCAGGATATTACTCCCTATGCAGCATGCATTGAAAAGATAATACTTTTCCGGTGGAACAGAACATATCCTGCAGATGTTTATTTTAATTTTGAACTGCTGTCTTCCGGGTGGATATTAAAAGAAACAGAAGAGTTTGAAGGCTCTTCTCACGAAAAAATTACTGAAGAGGTTTATACACGATGAGAAATGCAATGAAAAAGAAGCTCCTTTCCCTGTTGTTTGTTTTGATGCTGTTTTTGTGCAGCTGCGGCTCCGGATCCGATTCTCTGGCCGGTTCTCGTCCTGGCAGTCCAGTTTCTGGAGAAGGGTCATCAAGTGGTGAATTTTCCTATGATCAGGTACCGGAATATGACGGACAGCCCTATGCTGTGATCAATAACAATGTGCCGTATTTTAAGGAGTCTGATTTTTCAGAAGAGTCTTTTGAACAATACAGTGAACTGGACAAGCTGGGACGATGCGGAACAGCGTTTGCCAATGTAGGTACGGATCTGATGCCGACGGAAGGCAGAGGAAATATTGGACAGGTAAAGCCCAGCGGATGGCAAAGTGTGAAATACGATTTTGTAGATGGAAAGTATTTGTATAACCGATGTCATTTGATTGGATTTCAGCTGACTGCAGAGAATGCAAATAAGAAAAACCTGATTACAGGAACGCGGTTTATGAATGTGGATGGTATGCTGCCTTTTGAAAATATGGTGGCGGACTATGTGAAGGAAACGAACCATCATGTTCTGTACCGGGTAACACCTGTTTTTGAAGGGGATAATCTGGTTGCGTCAGGTGTTTTAATGGAGGCCCGGTCAGTTGAGGATCAGGGGGAAGCTGTTCAGTTTAATGTGTTTGTATACAATGTTCAGCCGGGAGTGGAAATTGATTATGCGACTGGAAACAGCACAATGGCGGAGAGCAGCGGGACGGAAGATAAGTCTTCTGTTCAGGAGTATGTGCTGAATAAAAAATCAAAAAAATTCCATAATCCTGATTGCGCCAGTGTGACTACGATTGAAAAAAGCAATAAAGAGAGCTATAAGGGGACAAGGGAGGAACTGATTAAATCCGGATATGAACCTTGTGGTCGGTGTAAGCCCTGAAAAATATGAGTGAGAATACATGAAACAAAAAATGCCGCAGGCTATGACCTGGGGCATTTTTTGTTTGGAGAACTTCATCTATGCAGTCTGTTTTTTTGACCAGAATTCTCTGGATGCTTTTCTTACCTGAGGCCATAAAACAATCAGGGCCAGCAGGTTGGGAAGGGTAAGCAGTCCCAGGGCAATATCCTGAATCGTCCAGACCAGATCAATCGCTGCAAGAGATCCGAAGATACAGAATACGGGAAAGATATATTTGAATTTTTCTGCAGCGCGGCGGCCCAGGAGGTAGTTCAGGCCTACAAAGCCGAAATACCACTGGCTCATAAGCGTTGTGATGCAGAAAAGAAGCAGGCTGAAGGCAACCAGGTATTTCAGGGGCTTCCACACAGAGGAGAAAGCGTAGATCATCAGGACATTTCCCGGAACTCCGGAGTCCAGGACGCCGGTAACGCCGAGAACCAGGCCGGAAATAGTACAGATGACAAAGGTATCCAGAAATACTTCGGTAACGCCGGTGATGCCCTGTTCAGCCGGGTGGCTGACAGAGGCAGAGGAGTGGATAACCGGGGCAGAGCCTTCTCCGGCTTCGTTGGAGTAGAGTCCGCGGGCAACGCCCTTCTGCATGGCAATTATCATGCTTCCCATTGCTCCTCCGGCCATGGGGCGGAGTCCGAAGGCACCGGTGAAAATGTCAGCGATTACGCCGGGTACCTTTGTGATATTCAGGAGGATAATAATCAGACCTCCGGCCACATAAATAAATGCCATCAGGGGAACCAGCTTCTGGGTGACATGGGCAAGGCGTTTCAGTCCGCCCAGAGTGACCACGAAAATCAGGATAACCAGAAAAATTCCGGTGGCTAGAGCCGGTACTCCAAAGTTGTCGCTCATAACGCCGCTGATGGTGTTGGACTGAATCAGGTTGCCTCCGATAATCTGAATCACCATGAAAAAGGCACAGAGAGAAGCCAGAGCCGGGGCATGAAGTCCCTTTTTAATATAATACATGGGACCGCCGACGTAGGCTCCTGTTTCGTCCTTTTCCCGATAAAGCATACCAAGAATGATTTCTCCGTATTTGGTAGCCATCCCCACAAAGGCGGCTGTCCACATCCAGAAGATGGCGCCAAGACCGCCGGTCAGAACAGCTGTGGAGACTCCGACAATATTGCCGCTTCCCACGCAGGAGGCAACGGCGGTGCAGAGCGCCTGGAAGGAAGAAATGGAACCGGATTCTGCAGAATCATTTTGCCTTTTCTTCAGCGGATCCAGAAGGGTTTTCCGTATAATGTATGGGAAATGGCGCACCTGCACAAAGCCGGTGACGACAGTATACAGGCCGCCGATTCCCAACAGAACGAACAGGAGCCAGTTGCCCCAGAGCCAGTTGTCAAGGTCGGTCAGGATTTGTGTTAGGTGCTGCATATGATTCCCTCCTTATTTTGAGCAGTCTGCCGGTGTTACCGGGTTTCCTGATATTCGCTGCAGAGTTTTCTGGTAAAGGCGGCGCTTGTTTCTACGCCTTCCATCTGAAGCTTCAGGCACTGTTCCAGAAGCTCCTCTGAAATTTCCTGGGGATAATAATAATCTCCGGGCTTTATCAGATTTGGATCAAATAACGGTTCTTTTACCTGGAAGCTTCCCTCGCCGACGCTGAAAATGCCGCCGGTTCCCGGTGTGCGCTTAAACTGGGCGCAGTAGGGATAGCACATTTCCAGATTCAGTCTGGAAATTGTGGAATTGTCCAGAACAATCTGCAGCAGTTTTTTCAGATCCAGATTGCCGGTTCCTGCAGGAACGCCGCAGACCACATATCCATACTGATCCTCCGGACAGGGGATGATAATATGATCCTTAAAATGAGTTGTGATGGTGTAGGGAGCCATTTCCCGGGCGGCCTGTTCCGGCTCCTCCCATGCCATCATGGAGTTTCCGAAATCATAGTGAAGTCCAATCCAGGGAGAGTTCAGCTTTTTCATAACATCAGTCAGCTCCCGGGAAATTTCGTATTCATGATTTTCCAGGGCAATCCGAATCCGGCGTTTTTTCAGCTCCGGAATAATCTTTTCCAGTTCCATGGCCGCATTGTCAAATACCACCGGGTCAAAATCTCCACGAACCTTTGCCTGATCGTATTTTCCCTCGCCTCCTGTGGCCCGGCTGGCAGCAGGATTCAGGGTAATGGGAATATAGGTGCGGATTATGTCAGCGCCCAGGGCCTCAGCGGCATCCAGAACCCTGCACAGGTGTTCAAAGCCAATGCCTTTGGTGGCCAGTTCTGCATACATATTGTATTTTTCCAGAAGCTGGCGGACTTTTTTCAGGTGTTCCGGATCGTTGCTTTCCAGTGTGCCCCATTCCGGATCCAGATTATAGTCCTTTAAAATATTGATCATTACGCCGTCAAAGCCCAGCTGATGTGCTTTTTCGATAAAGCCGAAAATATCCATGCGTTTATTCTGAAACCAGAGATGCAGGCTTTCTGTATCGAGTCCGATTTTTAACATTTGAAAATCCTCCTTTTTAATCAGGCGTCTGCCTGGTGCTTTTTAATCCGGTGAATCAGGAAGGTAGATACGAACAGACCAACAATAGCCCATCCAATCATTACGGTAAATACAATGCGGAAGCCTTTCATGCCCGGATAGCGATCCAGGAAGCTGCCGTACATAACATAGGCAAATGCGTTGGGAAGATAGATAATCAGGGATGCCAGACTCATGGCAGCGCCTGTGATTTCTGCAGGAACCTTTACTTCATCCATGGGAGCAAAGAATACAGCGCGCATTGTGAAAACAATTGCACCAAAGCCCAGGGTACAGGCAGCGCCAATCATCCAGTTGCCGCCCTGTCCCAGCATTTCGTGAGGAACCATCAGAAAAGCAGTCATGGCTGCGGCACATACGAGGAAGCCCATGCGGATATGTTTGGCGGAGGATTTGTGAACCTTATCAGACATAAAGCCGCCAATGGGGCCGCCGACCATTTTCAGTCCGTACTGGTTGATGATACCATACATACCTACTGCAGTAGCCGGAAGCATATAAATCTGGTTCAGGAAAGGAATAAAATAAGTCAGTCCACAGTAAATACAGTATACTACAAAACCATTGAGTGCGACAGCCCAGATATCAATGCTTTTTAAGGCCTGCATCATACCGCCGAAGGCTGCCTGCGCCTTGTTGATTTCCTGACCGTTTTCGTCGATCCGCTTTTCATCATTGGGAACAAAAATCAGGCAGAGGACTCCGGCAGCAGCGGTGACAGCGGACAGGAATAAGAGGCCTCCTCTTAAAGCGGCAGAGCCTTCTCCCATGGCTTTGAAAATAGCCAGTGCGCTGGATGCTACGATAACATCAACGATACCACGTCCCATTTCCAGAAATCCGAACATACGTCCCTGGGTTTTTTCATCACCCAGAAGGCGAATTGCTTTTAACAGAACAGGCCAGTAGGTTACTTCACCTAAAATAGCCATAACTCCAAATGCAGCCAGGAAGCCCCAGTAGCCGGGGAAGGTGGAAAGATAGACACCGACAGCGCCCAGGCCGATGAGGGAGCCGCCTATCATATATTTTTTGCTGAACATGTCACAGATATAAATGCCGGCAATCAGACCGATGGTCTGAACAATTCCGTAGGCGCTTAAAGCACCGCCGATCTGGGTGTTGGTCAGTCCCATAAACTGCTGCATAGGTACATAAAACATGTCTTTCATAGAGGACAGCTTAAAGGCAATTCCTCCGGACAGGGTCAGAATGCAGAAAACGAACCACCGGTTCGGAACTGCTTTCACAGCCTTGGCTTTTAATTCATTACTCATAATTCCCGTTCTCCTTTCAGAGCTGCCGGATGAATATTCGGCAGCGGTGTTGTTTGTATGGTTTGAGTATATCTGTTTTTTCTTGGGAAATCAATAGCAAACACAACAAAACACAGAAGTTCAACGAATTATCCAAAATAAAAATTGGAATTTTGTGGATTTTGATGGTGAAAATCTGCGAAAAGTTTTGTTATAATGGGTTTGGAGAAGATTTTCCTGTACGAATCTGGGTTTATGCGGTATAATAGACGGAAGAAAGAAGAAAACCGCAGAGAAAACGGAAACGCAGAAAATAAAAAGTCGGAAAGCGGAAGAAAAAATCAGGAAATGCCTCAGAAAATGCCGGAAAGACAGCAGGGAAAGACGGAAAAGAAAGAGGTAAAAGAAAGGCAACAAAGAAAGGCGGCAAAGAAAGACAGCAAAGAAAGACGCAAAAGAAAGACGCAAAAGAAATACAGAAAAAGAAAGAAGCAAAAGAAAGACGCAAAAGAAACACAGAAAAAGAAAGATGCAAAAGAACATGGCGCAGAAGAAATACAAAGAGCGCGGTGAGAAATAACAATAAAGAAAGCAAAGATAAAACAGTGAATGGAGGGAACAATATGCTGGCACAGCAGAGACACAAACGGATTTTAGAATTACTTCAGGAAAACGGCACAGTTCACACCTCGGATCTGGTACGGGAAATGAATGTTTCCTCAGAAACAGTTCGTAAGGATCTGGATGCACTGGAACAGTCCGGGCAGCTGGTGAGGGTTCATGGAGGAGCAGTGCCTGCGGCAGAAAAAAGTGAAACAGCTCCGTCCGGCGGCTATATTTCCCTGCAGACCCGCAATACACAGCATATGGAGGAGAAGGCAGCGATTGCCTCCTACGCGGCAGGACTGGTTAAGGAGCATCAGGTGGTAGCTCTGGATTATGGAAGTACCAGTCTGGTGATGGCAAAGGAGCTGGCCCGCCGGTTCCAGTCTCTGACTGTCATTACCAATTCGGTCCAGAATGCCCTGGCTCTGGTTGATTGTCCGGGCTTTACGATTATTCTGGTGGGAGGAATTCTGAATAAAGAAGAGCTTTCTCTGGGAAATGATTTTTCCCCGCTTTTAGAGAATCTTCATATCGATGTTTTATTTATGTCTGTGACAGGGGTACATCCGGCGATTGGATTGACAGACCAAAGCTTCAGCGAAGCGCGTGTCCAGAATCAGATGCGTCAGATGGCCAGCCGGACAGTGGTGCTGGCAGACTCCAGCAAGTTCGGCCGGGCCAGTCTGGTGAAAATCTGCGCACTGCAGGAGGTAAGCGGAATCGTTACAGACAGCGGTGTGGATCTGGATCTGCGGGAGGCAATCAGGGGAACCGGTGTAGAGCTGATGGTGGTGTCGTAATGACACATCAGCGGTTAAGATTCCTTATTACAGGTATGTAAATCCGCGTTAATTTCATTTTTTTCTTCTTTAATTTCCCAGTGAATCAGGAAGGTCAGCGCCGCCCGCAGGGCAATGATGCCGGCGACGGTGCCGATTTCCTCCCACTGGCGGACAATGACGGTTCTCAGTATCTCACTGCCCATCTTAAATTCCAGTCCCATGGCCAGTCCCTGAGCCAGGACAATCTTCGTATCAGGATGTCTCCTGAGGTATTTGGTAAAACCGATAATACCGGAGACAATGATGATTCCAACTCCAATAAATTCAAAAATAATAATCGAAAATTCAACAATATAATGCAGAAGCAGCTCCAGGGTTTCCATATCATTTCCTCCTTACGGCTTTGCCGGCGTGTTCTGATCCGGTACGAAAAAGAAGTCTCTTTTTGTAAACTGACAGACACTGTCAATAAAGACTTCGGCGCTGAACTGGTCGGCGTACTCCAGATAGCAGGTGACAATATCAAAGTAGAGATCAGCAGTCAGAGTGGTGAAAATCTCTGCCGGAATTTTCAGCCGGTAGCCCTGCTCTTCAGCCGCCAGAACCTTGTCCTGAAGAATCTGAATCAGCCCCTTGCGGATAATGGGGATCAATTCCCCCTCCTTGTTGGCATTATAGATTTTCTGATACAGAACACGGTTTTCTTCAATGTGCCGGAGCAAAATGGTCAGAACCTCCTGCATGGAATTGCTGTCCATAAAGTAAATCACATCTTCAGACAGTCCGATCTCATCGAGAAGCAGTTTCAGACAGTAGTTGAGAAGTTCATATTTATCCTCAAAATAACGGTAAAAGGTGGAGCGCGAAATCAGAGAGGTGCTGCAGATATCTGTCAGGGTCACCTGTTCAAAGGGCAGAGCGGAAAGCTGTGTCAGCAGTGCTCCTTTTAACAGGGCATAGGTGCGTCGTGCGGTAATGTGTCCCTTCTGTTCGGTAAAACGTCCCATTACAAATCCCCCTTAAATGTTTTAATCTGGACAAAAACATAAATAGTGTTTCATTTGAAACGGCTGAAATAAAAGTGATACTTGAGTATTTTAGCATAAGAATGGATAATAATGCAATAAAACAAGAGTGTTGCCGGAGGTTTTTATGGAAATTTTACGGAATAGATGGAAACAGATGCAGCTGCGGCTGCTGTTAAGTGTCTCAGTTTTGATAGGAATCGGCGCCGGTTTTCCGAAAGAGGCATGGGCTGAGATGGAGGAGCAGGCAGCAGAGCCTGACAATTATCTGGAGGTCCGGGAAGAGGATGAGGAGCCGGGGCGGGAGTCAGCCCGCGGCAGCTGGCAGAAGGAGGAAGGCGCCTGGTATTTTATTCTTCCTGACGGAACAAAAAACAGGGAGGATGTGATCTGGCAGAATGCGCTGTATGAGTTTTATTATGACGGCTCTTTAAAGTCAGCTCAGTGGATACCCAATACAGGCGGAGGCGCATATCCTGTATTTTGCTATGATGAAGAAACGCAGGAGCTGTTTGATCAGCTGAACGAAGAGAAGAGGGAGCTCTTTTTTGAGGAGCATCCGGATCGGGAGGACAGCTGGGATGGAGATGAGAAGATCCGGTATGACAGATATGCAGGCTTTCTTATGGATGCCAGGCTGAATGAGGCTGCATCCCACAGGCTGGAGATGGCCCTGGAAAACGGATATTCCGGGGATTCCATACCGGGAGAGGGAACGCTGAAGGATTATCTGACAGCAGTTTCTTACAGGAAAAATGCATCTGCCCAGGAACTGTATATCCGCGGAAGAGAGGATGCAGAGGACGCCTTTTCCAGAATCATGGCAAAAACGCAGGAGCGGTATGATTCTACGGAGAAGCGGAGGTATTCTCTGGGATATTACCGGCGGATAGGCATGGCCCATGCTGAGAAAGACGGGGAACAGTATTTTATGGTGATTCTGATGAGATAGAGTGAGGAGTGAAGCTTATGGACAGAAAATGGGCATACAGCCTGAGGGAAAAGCTGCATTGGAAAAAGAAGGATAAAACGGAAAATGCTCAGGAAACAGGAGACGGACAGGAAAAGAAGAGCAGAACTCCTGCAGAGGTTCTTGCCAGATTTATTATAGAGAAGCGGGCGCTGATAGAAAGTGTTTTTGTGGCAGGCTGTATTTTTTCCATAGTTGCCATGTGCTTTGTAAATGTTAATTATGATCTGACAAAATATGTTCCTTCTTATACGCAGTCCAGTCAGGGACTGGATAAGATGAAGGAGGAATTCGGGTATCCGGGAACAGCCCGTCTGATGATAAAGGATGTCAGTCTTTATGAGGCGAAAAAATATAAGGATCAGCTGGCGGCAGTAGACGGAGTGGATCAGATTCTCTGGTGTGACACCAAGGTCAATGTCTACGCAGGAGAAGACTTTGTTAATCTGGATGATATTAAGGATTATTATAAAGACGGCTGCGCTGTTATGGATATTACGTTTGAAGAGGAGTCGGATTCTCCCAGAACGGAGCGGGCCATTGACGAGATGAAGGCCATTACCGGAGACAAGGGCTGCTATGTGGGAATGGCAGTACAGAACAAGTCTCTGATTGAAACAACAGCCAAGGAGATGGGAAGAATCCTTGTTGTTGCAGTAATTATGATTCTGGCAGTTCTCTGCCTTGCCACTACAGCCTGGACAGAGCCGATTCTGTTTATGCTGGTGATGGGTGTGGCGGTTCTGCTGAATAAGGGAACCAATATTTTCCTGGGAACTATTTCTTTTCTGACAGATAACGTGGCGATTATTCTTCAGCTGGCGACTTCCATGGATTATTCTATTTTCCTTCTGGACGCGTTTATGAGCTGGAGGGATACGGGGCTGTCTGAGGAAGAGGCGATTGTAAAGGCAGTTGAGGAGGCGATTAATTCGATTTTTGCCAGCAGCCTGACAACGGTAGTCGGATTCCTGGCGCTGGTTACCATGAAGTTCAATATCGGCTTTGATATGGGACTGGTGCTGGCAAAGGGAATTGTGTTCAGCCTTTTGTCGGTGGCATTTTTCATGCCGGCCATGATTTTAAAATTTACGAAATGGAATGACAGAACAAAACACCGTTCCTTTTTCCCGGATTTTACAAAGATGGGAAAGGGTGTATTTAAAATCCGGTATGCTGTTCTGATTGGTGTTCTTCTGATTACGCCTCCGGCTTATGTGGCTCAGGGCATGAACAATTTCCTTTATGGAAACAGTGCAGTTGGAGGGGCAAAGGGAACTCAGGTTTATGAGGATGATCAGGAAATCACAGAGCGGTTCGGACGCAGTAATATGCTGCTTTTGATTTATCCCAATAACGATATGGTGGCGGAACGGCGGCTTTCCGATGAGCTGGAGGATCTGCCTTATGTAAAAAGCGTAACGTCTATGGCCAACACTCTCCCGGAGGGTGTTCCGGAGGAATTCCTTCCGGAATCAGCGACGAGTCTTCTTCACAAGAACGATACCGCCCGTATGCTGATATACATAAGAACGAAGGGGGAAAGCGACATTGCTTTCCAGTGTACGGATCAGATCCGGAATATTATGAAGAAGTATTATCCGGAAGACTCCTATGTAGTGGGAGAGACTCCGTCCACTCAGGATATTAAGGCGACGATTACGGAGGACAATACCAGAGTAAATGTGCTGTCGCTTCTGGGCGTGTTCCTGGTTGTTATGTTCAGCTTCCATTCCGTTTTGATTCCTCTTGTGGTTATGATTCCCATTGAGGTGGCGATTTTCCTGAATATGGCGATTCCGTATATTCAGGGTGTGGATATGGTGTACATGGGTTATATCATTGTCAGCAGTATTCAGCTGGGCGCTACGGTGGACTATTCTATTCTGCTGACGAACAACTATATTGCAAAGCGTAAAATCCTTCCGAAAAAGGAGGCCTGCATAGAAGCAGTTACCCGTTCCTGCTCTTCTATTTTTACTTCGGGAACAATTATTACTCTGGCAGGCTACATCGTGCATTTTATTTCTACAACAGCAGCCATTGGCGATCTGGGACACCTCATTGGCCGCGGCGGTCTGCTCAGTGTGATTCTGGTGCTGACTCTTCTTCCTGCCCTTCTGGTGCTTTGCGACCGGCTGATTATTGAAAAGGACTGGAAGAAGCCGGGAAGAAAAATCAGAGAGCATTACGGAGTGCGCCGCCATCAGTTCCATGAACGGGCGGAACGGATTCGGGAACTGGGTACCCGGCGGAAAAATGAGCGGGATGTTTAAAGGACAGGAGGTAAGGACATGAAATATAAATATAAAAGAATCGGAGCCGGAGCCATGGCGGCGGTGATGCTCTGTACCGGAATTCATATTCCGGCATACGGCAAAGAGGCCTCTGTGGCGGTGGATGAGGCCATGTACGTAAATCTGGATTATTATGGCAGAATGGAAACGGTCAATGTGGTAAAAAGCTGCAGTCTGAACGGACAGAAGACCTTTACAGATTACGGAAATTATCTGGATGTAACCAATATGACGGATTATACAGAGCCTCAGATGGAGAAGGGATCTGTAACTTGGAATTTCCCGGAGCCGGAGGCAAACCGTTTTTATTATAAATGCAGGCTGGATGCAGAGCAGGTGGAGCTGCCCTGGAATTTTGATATTTCTTATAAATTAAACGGGGTTCCCATGAACGGAGATCAGCTGGCCGGAGCGTCGGGACTGGTGGAAATTCACATAGATGCCAGGGCGAACGACCGGGCGCTGGAGTATTACCGCAATAATATGATGCTGGCAGCCGGCGTTATGGTGGATTTGAATGACTGCTACAGCCTGGATGCAGAGGGTGCACAGATTCAGAACATGGGAAGTCAGACCGCGGCTGTCTTTACGGCTCTTCCCGGTGAGGACGGAGACTACACCATACGAATCGGCTCAGACAGCTTTGAAATGGGCGGAGTATTTATGGCAATGGTTCCCGGAACAACGGAGTCTCTGGAGCATGTGGTGGATTTGAAGGATGCGAAGGACACCTGGAAGGAGTCCGGAGATCAGTTTTATGACAGTATGGAGCAGATGGCTCTTTCTGTAGAGGCCATGCGGGACAGTGTTCAAGAGCTTCAGCAGGGGTTAAGCTCTGCTGAGGAGGCGAGAAAGGTCTGGAGCGGTTCCAAAGACAGTATTCTGGCAGGAAATGATCAGGTGCTGGAATCCCTGACTCAGGTTTCCAGACAGATGGAGGTCATGATTCCTCATATTGAGACGGCGAAGGAAGCGGCAGATGTGGTTCATGACAGCATGGAGGATATTGTAAATTCCATGAGGGAAATGCAGGATCCTTTGCAGAAGCTGAATCATGCTTTGAAGGGAATTCAGAGCGGAGCTGAGGACTTGTCCGGAAATGTTCCCGGGCTGAACGCTCTGATGCAGCAGCTGATTGCTCTGGATGCCGCTCTGCAGGCCAGTGAGCAGGCCTATATAACAGAGCTGGGCCAGCTGGCAGGAAGTCTGGAGCAGATTGGAAAGGATTATCAGATGCCGGAGACGGATGCAGAGGATGTGGAGCTGGAAAATGATCTTCCGCAGACTGCAACGCCGTCAAACGCAGCTGTCAGAACAGGACTCGGAATTTCTTCCCACGAGGCGCCGCGGGTAGGTGTGGGAGTTACCATGGATACTTCAGAGCTGATTGAGACTCTGATGCAGAAAAAGGCCGCTCTGGAGAAGCTTTCAGCAGCAAGCAGTAAGCTGGCTTCTCAGATGAAGGAGCTTCTGGAGGACGGGGCAGATGCCTCCCGGTATATGGCAGAGCTGACAGAATGCATGGATTTCCTGATAGAGGACGGAACAGCGCTTTACGATTCTCTTGATATGTATTATCCGGATCTGCAGGCTGCTCTGGACGACACGGAGGAGCTGGTAAACAGAACGACAGAGGCATTAAATAATGGAATCAATACAGCAGCGGTTCTTCAGCAGACCTTGAAGGACAGCAGCGATCACATGGATGCCGCAGCCAGGGACAGTATTAGCGGCGCCATGGATATGCTGGATAAAAGTCTGAGTGTGCTGGACAGCACAACAGCCATGAGGCAGGCGGGACGGACCATGAAGGATACTCTGGACAGAGAGTGGGAGGATCTGGAGGAGGATACCCGGTTCTTAAATATGGATCCTAATGCAGAGAAGGTGTCCTTTACATCAGAGAAAAATCAGGAGCCGGAATCCCTGCAGATTGTTCTGAGAACAGAAGAAATCAGCCTGGATGATGACGATGAGCTGATGGATGCAGAAGCGGCAGCGAGGCAAAACACAGAAAGTCCTCTTCGGAGAATGTGGAATGTGCTGGTAAAAATGTGCAAAGCAATTGCAGAAATTTTTAAAAACAGATAATGGGGTGAGTTTCCATGAAAGAAGAAAAATTCAGAATTATTACAATTGGGCGGCAGTTAGGCTGCGGAGGCAGTCAGATTGGACATGAGGCCGCCAGGCGTCTGGGGCTGGAATGTTATGACAAACGGCTGATTGAAATGGCCTGCAGCTATGGGGAGGTGGACATGGAACGGATGCGGGCTGTTGATGAAAAAATGCCGAATCCATTTCTCTACTCTGTTCCGAGAGAGATTCAGAATGAGAAAACCGGCCGGGGAATTGCGGTAAATGACATGATGTTTAATCTGCAGTCAGAGGTTATCAGACGGCTGGCAGCAAGGGAATCCTGTGTGATCATCGGACGGTGCGCAGATTATGTGCTGAGGGACATTCCGGGAGTCACCTCCATTTTCCTTCATGGAGATATGGAAAGCAGGATCCGGCGGGTTGCGGAGAGACGGGGCGTGGAAAAAAACCAGGCTATCAGCCTGATCAAAAAGACAGACAAGGCGCGGCGCAATTATTATGAGTGCTATACCGGAAAGCGGTGGGGCACCAGAGACAGCTATGATGTGACACTGAATACAGCAAGGCTGGGACTGGAGAAATGTGTGGATTTGATTTGCCGGATCTATGCAGGAGGAGAGGCAAAGATGGTTTAAGCCGGAAGGCGGCACAGAAAGGAAATGGAAGCGTGAAAATTGAAACAACCGTGTTGGTTCTGGCAGCTTCTGCAGCCCTGTCCCTGGCATCCATGGGGACAGCGGCAGGAGAAACAGGAAACTGGCCATATCAGTCAGAGGTTCAGGACGAGGGACAGAAGGAAACAGGGCAGCGCAGAAAGATAGGTAAAATCAACCTTGTTTTTGACGCGGATCTGGGAATTGGAAATAACGGGAAACAGATTTCGGTAACGGCGGAGGGAAGCAGCAGAGAGCGCTATTCTATCGAAGATACGCAGGTGGTTAACGAAGAATGGGAGTTTTCCAATGCAAACCCGCCGGAGCTGGAAATCACCCTGGTTTCCGGGGATGAGGATCTGTGGTATTTTTCTTCCTCCGCATCATCAGATTTCCGTCTGAAGCTGGCAGAAACATCGAAGAACCGGTATGAAAAGGTAAAATTTGTCAGCGCGAAAAGGCAGGAGGACAACAGTGTTTTGACATTGCGGGTTCAGCTTCTTTTTGATAAAGATGCAGATACCAGAAAGTCACCGGCGGTTTCTCAGTCACCGGCATCCGGTTTTGGCTGGGATTCCGGAGAAAAGGGACGGGCGGTCTGGAATCCGGAGGCATCTGCCCGGTATTACCAGGTACAGCTGATCCATAATGGAGGAGCAGTGGGAATTGTCCGCTCGGTTTACCAGAATTACTATGATTTTTCGAAACAGGTGACAGAGCCGGGTGCGTACCAGTTTCAGGTGCGGACGGTGAGCGAAGCCAGTCACAGAAAAAGTGAGTGGACCATGTCAGATGTGCTGACTGTAAAAACGGATGGAAGCTTTGTGGTGGCGAAGACTTATGAAGGAGCCGGATGGCAGAAGACGAAGGACGGACTTCACTGGTGGTGGAGAAATGAAGACGGAACCCGTCCTGTCTCACAGTGGATGGAGCAGGGCGGCCGCTGGTATTATTTTGATGACCAGGGGTACATGGTTACAGGCTGGCTCTGTCTGGACGGCCTCTGGTATTACCTGGATCGGGAAAATGGAGATCTGTATGTGAATTGCCGGACTCCGGATCATTACTGGGTAGGGCCGGATGGGATATATGTTCCCGGAAAATAAAACTGCCGCAGTTTTTTGTCTATTATGCACATATTTTTTTGACCATATCTCTGATTTTGTGTTATACTGTTGAGAAAGAATGAACGGGTTTTGCACCACAAAACCACAGTGATACACAGGAGGAAGGGAAATGGAGATGGGCAGCGGACTGCTGGTGGAACAAAAACAGACCTTGTCAGTGGGGCAGGTGCAGTCATTGAATATTCTGGCGCTGAACAATCAGGAGCTGGAGGATTTTCTGATGAATGAATATCTGGAGAATCCCATGCTGGAGAATTCCGGAGATAAAGAAAATGAAATGTTCACGGATATGGAAAAGATGTATGAGAAGGGAACCTCGTTCCGGGATCAGTATCTGGAAAATCCGGAGGAAGAAGAGCAAAGCCGCAATGATGTAAGAGCAAGAACAGAAAACTTCCTGAAGGAGTATCTGTTAAATCAGCTGGATCGGGGAAGCCTTTCTCTGCGGGAGTGGGAAACGGCGGAGTACCTGATTGACTGTCTCGATGAGAAGGGATATTTTCTGTATCAGACAGAGGAGCTGGCCCGGGATTCCGGTTACGGGAAAGCGGAGCTGGATCAGTGTCTGTCTATGTTGAAGGAGCTGGAGCCGGTGGGGATATTTTCCTCCAGTCTGGCAGAATGTCTGGAAAAGCAGCTTCGAGTAAAGGGCATTGAGGACGAGAAGCTGTTTGTTCTGCTTCGGGAGCATATGCAGGAGCTTATGAACGGTCAGATTGGAATGATTTCCAGAAAACTGCAGGTCTCTACGGTGCAGGTAAAGGAATATATTCATTTGATTGGAACGCTGAATCCAAGGCCGGTAATGGATATTCAGAAGGATGACACCGAGTATGTGGTGCCGGATATTTTGATTTCCCGTCAGAATGATCAGTGGGAGGTAACGCTCAATGACGGCTGGATGGGGGAATACCGGTACAATGATTACTATATCCGCATGATGGAGGAGACAAGGGATCCGCAGCTGCAGGCGTATTTTCGGGAACGTCTGGAGCGGGCGAGATTTGTCGTGAATTCTGTAGAGCAGAGGCGCAGAACCATTGTCCGTATTGTGGAGGCTGTTCTGGAGCTGCAGAAGGATTATTTTGAGGGAAACGGAAATCTGGTTCCTATGCAGCAGGAGGATATTGCGCAGCTGCTGGGGATTCATGTTTCCGCAGTCAGCCGGGCGATTAAGGGAAAATATATTCAGTACCGGAAAACCATTCCCTTAAAGGCTTTGTTTACCTCAGGAATTTCAGATCGCGGAAGAGACGGAAATGTTTCTGCAGATGCCATTAAACAGCGGCTTCGCCAGATGATTGAGGCGGAAGGGAAAAAGCCTCTCAGTGATCAAAAGCTGGCAGATCAGCTGGAAGCGGAGGGGATTTTTGTATCCCGCCGTGCAGTGACAAAATACAGAATTCAAATGAATATTCCGGATTCCCGGCAAAGAGGAATTCTGAAATAAAAATGCAGGAGCCAGGGGGCGCAGCAGACAGATAGGAGATTATC